>Ga0208297_1000451_pt1 | contig 81767 bp, 73 predicted proteins | sample LMS_cellobiose_e_FD_187367 | JGI IMG/M metagenome (GOLD analysis project Ga0208297, IMG submission 187367) | Rumen-fistulated moose microbial communities from Alaska, USA - LMS_cellobiose_enrichment (SPAdes) (version 2) | ecosystem: Host-associated > Mammals > Digestive system > Stomach > Rumen... | reverse complement strand
ATCTTGTTCATGGCGAATAGGGTGGCACCTGCCTTTCGGTTTTGTCTCGTCAACTCAACCTTAATACAGGCCTCTCCTATTCGCCACTCTTTTTTACTTGCTGTCACACATCATTGTAACACCTACAGCCCCGTTTTTCGCGGGCGCTGTTTTTTCCTTGACAAGTCCAGATCGCCTTGTTATAATGGGAAAGCTGAATTGAATAGTTTGTTTCCGAAGCCTTTCCCCCTAACGGTGCCCGCCTATGGAGGATCGGCCGGAGCTTTTATAAAGCTCCCATACCGCAACGATAAGAAATTATGCGGTACTCCGTGTTTGAGAAGGAAGCAGCGGACCATGTAAAACCCGACGTCCCGCTCTGAATTCTCAGAGCGGGGCGATTGTTTTGCCTGTTTTATTCAGTAGAAAGCGGCCGTGCGGTCCGGTCAAAGAGCACACAGCCGTTTCCTATAGAGCGGAGAAAAACGCCTGACGTTCTCCCCGGAACAATCATAGCGTTTTTCTCCCGAAAAATCAATACGTAAGGAGAAAAACAACGATGAAAATGAGAAAAGTCCTGTCCCTTCTGCTCGCGGCGCTGCTGCTCTGCTCCCTGGCCGCCTGCGCCGGCTCCGGCACGACGCCGCCGGCGTCGTCGCCCGCCGCCTCCCCTGCCGCGTCCCCCGCTGAACCCGCGTCTCCGTCTCCCTCCGAGGAGCCCTCTCCCGAACCCTCGGCCGAACCCGTGGAGCTCATCGTCTTCGCGGCCGCGTCCATGACCGAGACCTTAAATGAGATCGCCGAGCTTTACAAGGCCGTCGCGCCCAACGTGACGCTCGTCTATAACTTCGACTCCTCCGGCACCCTCAAGACCCAGATCCAGGAGGGCGCGGACTGCGACCTCTTCATCTCCGCCGGCCAGAAGCAGATGAACCAGCTCGATAAGGACGCCTCCGCCGAGGTAAATACCGAGGGCCTCGATTTCGTCCTCGCGGGCAGCCGCATAAACCTCCTCGAGAACAAGGTCGCCCTTGCCGTGCCTGACGGCAACCCCAAAAACGTCACCTCTTACGACGATCTCGCCGCCGGCCTTAAGGACGGCAGCCTCATGCTCGCCATGGGCAACGCGGACGTCCCCGTCGGCCAGTACACGCAGAAGATCCTCGCCTACTATGAGCTGGACGAGGAGGCCCTCGCGAAAAGCGGCGTCATCACCTACGGCACCAACGTAAAAGAGGTCACCACCCAGGTCTCCGAGGCGACCGTCGACTGCGGCGTCATCTACCAGACCGACGCCTTCTCCGCGAAGCTCACCGTCGTCGATACCGCCACGAAGGAGATGTGCGGCCAGGTCATCTACCCCGCCGCCGTCCTGAACATCAGTCAGCACGCCGAGGAGGCGCAGGCCTTCCTCGATTACCTCACCGGTCCCGAGGCGTCCGCCGTCTTTGAGGCCGTCGGCTTCACGCCGGTGAAATGATCTGACCTGTGATACATGGCGTGCCGGGCGTCCTGCCCGGCACGCTTTTGGAGGACAAAGCATTGGATTGGTTCCCACTCTGGAATTCCCTGCGCATCGCGGGCATTTCCACCGTCATCATCTTTTTCGTCGGCATCTTTGCCGCCTATTACATAGCGAAGGCGCCGCGGGCCGTGAAGGGCGTGCTCGACGTCATATTGACGCTGCCGCTCGTGCTCCCGCCCACCGTCGTCGGCTATCTCATTCTGCGCGCGCTGGGGCCGAAGCGCCTTGTCGGCTCGTGGTTTCTCACCGTATTCGGATTAAAGCTCACGATGACCTGGTGGTCGGCCATCTTCGCCACCGTCGTCGTCATCTTCCCGCTCATGTACCGCACGGCCCGCGGGGCCTTCGAGGCCTTCGACGAGACGCTCGCCTACTCCGGGCAGACGCTCGGCCTCTCGAACTCCTACATCTTCTGGCGCATCCGTATGCCGTACTGCCGCCAGGGCATCCTGGCGGGCACCGTGCTGGCGTTCGCGCGCGCCCTCGGCGAATACGGCGCCACCAGCATGGTCGCGGGCTACACGCCGGGGCGCACCGCCACCATTTCCACCACCGTCTATCAGCTCTGGCGCACGAACGAGGACGCGCTGGCCTTCAAATGGGTCCTGCTGAACGTGGCGATCTCCGCCGTCGTCCTGCTGGCCGTCAATATGCTCGAGCGGCGCAGTCACCGGCAGAAGGCCTGATTGCGCCTGTATCCTTCTTCTTTCGGAGTTTCATCATGTCACTTTTCGTCGATATAGAGAAAGACCTCGGCCGCTTCCGTCTCGACGTCGATTTTGAAACGGACGGCGCGGTCCTCGCGTTGCTCGGCTCGTCCGGCTGCGGCAAGAGCATGACGCTCAAATGTATCGCCGGCATCGAAAAACCGGATGCCGGCAAAATCGTCCTCAACGGACGGACGCTTTTCGACTCGGAAAAGCGCATAAACCTCCCGCCGCAAAAAAGGAAGGTGGGCTATCTCTTCCAGCAGTATGCCCTTTTCCCCAACATGACCGTCTATCAGAACGTCTACGCCGGCGCGCGCGGCAAGCCCGACGCCGACAAACGCGTGCGCGAGAGGCTCCAGTCCCTGCACCTCTCGGGGCTGGAGGACAAGCACCCGTCGCAGCTCTCCGGCGGCCAGCAGCAGCGCGTCGCGCTGGCCCGCATCCTCGTAAACGAGCCGGAGGCGCTGCTGCTCGACGAGCCCTTCTCCGCGCTCGACAGCTTCCTGCGCTGGGAGCTGGAGCTGGAGCTCGCGGACACGCTCTCCCGCTTTTCGGGGCCCGTGGTGTTCGTCTCGCACAGCCGCGAGGAGGTCTACAGCCTCTGCGAGGACGTCTGCGTCCTCTCCTCCGGGAGATCGCAGGGCCGCCACAAGGTCAAAACCCTCTTCTCGCGCCCGCATACGCGCGCGGCCTGCCTGCTCTCGGGCTGCAAGAACATCACCGCCATCCGCGATCTCGGGAGCGGCCGCCTCGCGGCCGAGGACTGGGGCGTGGAGCTCTCGACCGGCCGGAAGTCGCTTGCGGGCTACGACGGCCTCGGCGTCAAATCCCGCCATCTCCGCATTGCCGAGGGTCCGGGCGAGAACACCTTCCCCTGCGCCGTCGCCCGCCTCGTCGAGGACGAGCGGAGATATACCGTCGTGCTGCGAACGCCCGGCGGCGCCATTTTGAATATGACGACGGATTTTTCCCACGGCTCTCCTCTGTCCGTAGGACAAACCCTGTTTATTCACATAGACCCGTCCAACTTCCTAATGCTCACGGAATGACGGGCTCATAAAGTCAGGAAAGGAAACCTCCCGTATGAAAAAGATCAGCATCGACGAAGCCGTAGAAAAGCTCTGCGCCATCGCGCGCGCGCCTGGCGCGGAGCGCGTGCCCCTGCTTTCGGCGCAGGGCCGCGTCCTCGCCGACGACGTGACGGCGGCGATAAACGTCCCGCCCTTCGACCGCAGCCCCTACGACGGCTACGCCCTGCGCGGGGCCGACACCGCCGGCGCGAGCCGGGATACCCCCGTGACGCTCCGCGTCGTGGAGGAGCTGCCCGCCGGGAAGGCCCCTTCCGTCGCCCTCACCCCCGGCACGGCCTCGAAGATACTCACCGGCGCGCCCGTCCCCGAGGGGGCCGACGCGATCGTGAAATTCGAGGACACGGTCTTCACCGAAAAGACCGTCACGCTCTCCTCCCCCGTCGCGCCGGACACCGACATCGTCTACGCGGGCGAGGACGTGCGCGAGGGGACATTGCTCGCCGGGCGCGGTACGGTCGTCACCCCCGGCATCGCCGGCGTCTTCGCCGGGCAGGGCATGGGCGAGGTGCGCGTCTACAAGCGCCCTCGGGCCGTCGTCATCAGCACCGGCTCGGAGCTTTTGGAGGCCGGCGAGCCGTATGAAAAGGCGAAGATCTACAACAGCAACACCGTCACCGTGAGCGCCTATCTCGCGCGTCTCGGCATGGACGCCGTCTCGGGCGGCAGCGTGCCGGACGACCCGGACCTCATCGCGCGGAAGATCGACGAGGCTTTAAGCGAATACGACCTCGTCGTCACCACCGGCGGCGCGTCGGTCGGCGATTACGATTACGCCGTCCGCGCGGCCGAAAGGGCGGGCGCGCGCGTGCTCTTCTGGAAGGTCGCCATGAAGCCCGGCGGCAGCGTCGTCGCCTCGGAAAAGGAGGGTAAAGTCATCCTCGGTCTCTCCGGCAACCCCGGCGCGGCGCTCACCACCCTTTTGCGCGTGGCCGCGCCGTACATCCGCAAAGCCTGCGGCCGGAAGGACTGGAAAAACGAGCCGGTGGAGGTCGTCTTAAAGGAGGATTTCCCGAAAAAGAGCCCGCAGCAGCGCCTGGTGCGCGGGTATATCTCCATCGAGGGCGGCACGGCCTTCTTCGTCTCGCTCGACGGGCAGGGGAACGGCGTCGTCTCCTCGTTTATCGGGTGCGACGCGCTGGGCGAAATACCGGCCGGCAGCCCCGCCATGAAGGCCGGCGAAAAAATCAAAGCGTACAGGATATAGTGCCATGAAAGACGGATTTGGAAGAAATATTCGATACCTGCGCCTCTCGGTGACTGATCTGTGCCAGTTCCGCTGCCTTTACTGCATGCCGGCGGAGGGCGTAGAAAAGCTCCGGCACGACGGCATCCTCTCCGTGGAGGAATGTATCGAAATTTGCCGCGTCTGCGCCTCTCTCGGCGTCACGAAGATACGCCTCACCGGCGGCGAGCCGCTCGTGCGGCGCGGCATCGTGGATATCTGCCGCGGCGTCTCGCAGATCGAGGGCGTCGAGGAGCTCTGCCTCACGACGAACGGCGTGCTGCTCCCGCGCTACGCGAAGGAATTAAAGGAGGCCGGCGTCACGCGCGTGAACATCAGCCTCGACACGCTCGACCCCGAGAAGTTCCGCCGTATCACGCGCACGGGCGAGCTCTCCGACGTGCTCCGCGGCCTCGACCTTGCCGAGGAGCTTTTCGGCCATACGAAAATAAACTGCGTGCTCATCGGCGGCTTAAACGACGACGTGCTCCCCATGGTGGAGCTGACGCGCGACCGCGATATCGACGTGCGCTTCATCGAGCTCATGCCGATCGGCGAGTGCGCCTCATGGGAAAAGAGCTGCTTTATCGGCGGCGACGCGGTCTTGAAGGCCGTCCCGGCGCTGGAGCCCGTCGGCAGCGGCGGCGTCTCGACGCTCTATCAGGTGCCCGGCTGGCGCGGGCGCGTGGGCCTTATAAGCCCCATGAGCCATAAGTTCTGCTCGACCTGCGACCGCATCCGCGTCACGGCCGACGGCAAGCTCAAGCCCTGCCTGCACTCGGCGACGGAGATACCGCTCAAGGGCCTGCACGGGCAGGCGCTCGAGGAGACGATCGCCGGGGCGATACGCGTAAAGCCCCAGTCGCACCTCATGGACGAGACGCACCGCAGCGACTCCTTACGCGGGATGAGCGGCATCGGCGGCTGAAGGCCGGAAAGGAAGAGAAAAATGAAGGAATTCACGCACTTTAACGACGAGGGCCGCGCCCGCATGGTGGACGTGAGCGAGAAGGCCGAGACCTTCCGCACCGCCACGGCGATGGCCACCGTAACCTTAAACGCCGAGACCTACGACATGGTCGTCGGCGGCCGGATGAAGAAGGGCGACGTGCTCGCCGTCGCGCAGGTCGGCGGCATCATGGCGGCCAAGCGCACCTTTGAGATCATCCCCATGTGCCACCCCATCCGCCTCACGGGGACGGACATCTCCTTCCGGCTCGACGCGGAGAAGCACACCATAGACATTTACGCCACCGCCAAATGCAAGGGGGAGACGGGCGTGGAGATGGAGGCCCTCACGGCCGCGTCCGTCGCCGCGCTGACGGTCTACGACATGTGCAAGGCGGTGCAGCGCGATATCGAGATCGGCAGCGTCATGCTGCTGGAAAAGGACGGCGGCAAGTCGGGCCATTTCATCCGGGAGGAGCGGAAATAACATGAAAAAGATCAGCGTACAGGACGCGGTCGGGCAGACGCTCTGCCACGACATGACCGCCATTTTCGAGGACGGCTTCAAGGGCGTCAAATTCAAGCGCGGACACGTCGTCACCGAAGAGGACATCCCCGAGCTCTTAAAGATCGGCAAGGAGCACATCTTCGTCTGGGAGCCGGAGGCCGACGAGGTGCATGAGGACGACGCGGCGAAGGCCCTGACCGACGCCATGTGCGGCGAAAACCTCACCGTCACGGGGCCGAGCGAGGGCAAGATGACCGTTTCCGCCGCGTGCGACGGGCTCTTCTGCCTCGATAAGGCGGGGCTGCGCGCCGTCAACTCCGTGCCTGATTACACGGCCGCCTGCGTCCCCGGCTTCATGCCCGTGAAGGCGGGGCAGAAGCTCTGCGGCGCGCGCATCGTGCCTCTCGTCACCAAAAGGGAGAACGTGGAAAAAGCCGTCGCCGTCTCGAAGGAGCACTTCCCGATCATGCGCGTCGCGCCCTATAAGAAGCTCAAGGCCGGCGTCGTCATCACCGGCAGCGAGGTCTACTACGGCCGCATAAAAGACGCGTTCGAGCCGATCCTCACCGAGAAGCTCGACGCCTTCGGCGCGGAAAAACTCGGCTTTACGAAGTGCCCCGACGATCTCGACATGATCCTCGCGGCCGCGCGGGACTACCTCGGAAAAGGCGCGGACCTCATCCTCTTCACCGGCGGCATGTCCGTCGATCCCGATGACCTGACGCCCACCGCCATCCGGCAGACCGGCGCGCGCCTCATTACGCAGGGCTACCCCATGCAGCCGGGCAATATGCTCACGATCGCCTACCTCGACAAGACGGCGCTCATCGGCGTGCCGGGCGCGTCCATGCACTCGAAGATCACCAGCCTCGACGTCTTCCTGCCGCGCGTCTTCGCCGGCGTCGAGATACGCGCCGAGGACGTGGCCGACTTCGGCTGCGGCGGCCTTTGCATGAACTGCAAGACCTGCACCTGGCCGCGCTGCTATTTCGGTCTGTCTTAACTTTTTCTTGAAAGAAAAAGTTACAAAAAGAACTTCGCCGCGCTCTTTAGCCGACGCATAACCCAACGCCGTCGCCCCGGTGACGGACACACACAAAAAACGGCCTGCTGCAAAACGACGTTTTCTTGAAAGAAAAAGTTACAAAAAGAACTTCGCCGCGCTCTTTAGCCGGTACATAATCCAACGCTGTCGCCCCGGTGACGGACATACACAAAAAAACGGCCTGCTGTAACATCGTTTGCAGCAGGCCCATTTTTATCACGCCCGCGCAGCGGGCATTTCACCGGCGGCGCAGCCGCCTTACTTCTCCGTTTCTATCCTCCGTATCCTCTTGACGCCCGCGCCGCCGCCGGTCACGAGCGGCACGCGCTCGATGATGAGGCTGGAGTTGTCGAGGCCGTACCACTCCACCTTCGAGCCGGCGGCCTTGCGTATGGCGTATTTCGTGCGCAATATCAGCTCGTCGAGCGCGGAGAGCTCCGTTTTCGTCGAAACGGACTTGTGGATCATGCAGAATTTGAAGGTGCCGACGGTCGCGGGGCCGTAGATCGAATACTGCTTGTTCTGATCCGGCAGCTCGCCCGCCGCCTGGAGGTCCTGCACGATCTGGCGCAGATAGACGTTCACACGCGGGCTGCATTTGAAGCCGAGGTTGAGCTTGATGCGGAAGATGAAATCCGTGCCGTACGTCTCCGCCTCGTAGGTCATGGTGTCCGGCTCGTCCGTCACGTTGACGCTCACGAACCAGTACGCCTCAGCGCGCTTGGTGTCCTTGTCGAGGATGGAATAGAGGATGTCGCGGTCCATGTAATCGGAGTCGCGCTTCCCCTCCAGATAGACGAGGTTGTTGGCCAGAAGCGGGATCGTCTCGTCGCGGTGGAGGCGTCCGATGTTCTGGATATGCTCCTGCAAATTCAGCCGGATGCTGTATTTCTGCTCGAGCTGCGTGCCGCGGTGCCAGACGATCATGATGGCGAGCAGCAGGAGCGTCAGGATGACGGTGACGTAGCCGCCGTGGGTGAATTTGCCGAGGCTGGAGATGAAGAAGACCGCCTCGATGACGCCGAAGAGCACCAGCACGGCCCCGGCCAGCACCCGGTTCTTCCTTATCCGGCCGAGATAGACGGAAATGAGCATCGTCGTCATCAGCATCGTGACGGTGATCGCGAGGCCGTAGGCCGACTCCATGCGCGCGCCGGAGCGGAAGTAGAGCACCACGAGGCTGCATCCGATCCAGAGGATATGATTGACCTTCGAGATATAGAGCTGGCCCTTCGTGTCGGCGGGATAGCGTATCTCCAGATGGGGCAGGAGGTCCAGCAGGATGGCCTCGGAAACGAGCGTATAGGAGCCGGTGATGAGCGCCTGCGAGGCGATGATGGCCGCGGCCGCGCCGAGGACGACGGCGAAGGGGCGGAGCATCGGCGGGAGCATCAGGAAGAAGGGGTTGAGCTCCTCCAGACCGAGCAGGACGGGATCGCCCCTGTTTTGCAGGAGCCACGCGCCCTGCCCGAGGTAGTTGAGGATCAGGCAGAGCTTGACGAACGGCCAGGAGGCGTAGACGTTCTCCTTGCCGACGTGCCCCATGTCGGAATAGAGCGCCTCGGCGCCGGTGGTCGCCAGAAAGACGCTGCCGAGGATCATGAAGCCGGCCTTGTTATACGGGCTCATGAGCACCTGCACGGCGTACAGGGGGTTGAACGCGCGCAAAATCGCCGGCAGCGAGATGATATGCGCAAGGCCCGTGACGCCTAAAAACGCGAACCAGATGAGCATGACGGGGCCGAAAGCGCGGCCTATCCTGCTCGTGCCGGTGTGCTGGACGGAGAAGAGGAAGGCGATGATGATAAGCGTGATGATGACGACCTTCCACTGCCGCGGGCCGAGGAAGAGGTCCATCGCCGGGATGCTCCGCAGACCCTCGACCGCGGTGGTGACGGTGACGGCGGGGGTGAGCACGCCGTCGGCCAGCAGCGCGGCGCCGCCGAGCATGGCGGGGAAAATGAGCCACTTGCCGCAGTTTTTCACGAGCGCGTAGAGCGAAAAGATGCCGCCCTCGCCGTGGTTGTCCGCCTTCATGGCGATGAGCACGTATTTGATGGTGGTGAGCAGGGTAATCGTCCAGATGACGAGCGACAGGGAGCCGATGATGAACGGCTCGTTTATATGCGCGATGCCGCCGTTGCCTTCGAGGATCGACTTGACGACGTACATCGGCGAGGTGCCGATATCGCCGTAGACGATGCCGATCGTCACGAGGATCATGCCCATCCGGAAATTCCGCTTCGCCGGGGCCTGCCCGGCGTCGGGTCCGTGGAGAGCGTTTTTCATGGAAAGCTCCTCCATATCGGGGGGGCGGCGCGCCGCCCTCGTGATTGTTTCAAGGTTTTTTTATCATACCACTTCTTGCGCGGTCTGGCAATCCCCGGTAAAAAACGCCGCCGGCTTTTTATTTTTCTATTGAAAAAATCATTTCCGGCTTTATAATATAATTGAGTGAGTATCGTTCGGGAAAGCGGCTCGCTCGCAGTATTTTGGATACAGGAAATTTGAGGAGGAAACGGAGGGAAAGCTATGGGCACATCAGAGTACTCTCAGGTCGCTCCGCTCACGCTGGTGGAGGTGGCCAGACTGGCGGCGCCCTACCGGGATCAGCCGGATCAGCTCATGCGCGTCGTTTTAGACGTGGAGAAGGTCGTGCCGGTCTTTTCGCCGCAGGTGACGGCCGTCATCGCCCGGGAGATGAATCTCTCCCAGACGGAGGTCTACAGCTTCATCAGCTTTTACGAGCGGCTGTATACCGGCGAGAGGGGCAAGTACATCATCCACATGTGTCAGAGCGCGCCGTGCCATATCCGCGGCGCCAAGGAGGTCCTTGCGGCCATCGAGGAATTTCTGGAGATCAAGATCGGCGAAACGACGGAGGACGGCCTCTTTACGCTGGCCTACGCCCCCTGCATCGGCGCGTGCGACGTCGCGCCGGCCATCATGATCAACGACCGTGTTTTCGGCAACCTGACGCCCGAAAGCGTCAGGGACGTGCTGAAATCGTTTATCCGTGAGGAGGTGTCGGGATGGAGGAGGTAAAGGTCCTGACGAAAAACTGCGGGAAGATAAATCCCGAAAGCGCGGAGGAATACCTCGCCGTCGGCGGGTACACCGGTCTCAAAAAGGCCCTCTCCATGAGCGGGCAGGAGATCATCGACACGCTGAAGGCCGCCGGACTGCGCGGCCGCGGCGGCGCGGGCTTCCCGACATACCGGAAGATACAGTTCACCTACGACACGCAGGCGGACGTGAAGTACGTCGTCTGCAACGCCGACGAGGGCGAGCCGGGCACGAACAAGGACCGCATCCTTTTGAGCCAAGACCCGCTTAAAATCATCGAGGGCATGACGATCGTGGCGAAGGCCATCGGCGCGCACGTCGGCTATATCTACCTGCGCGGCGAGTACTCCTACATAAGGGAGACGCTGTACGCCGCCATGCGCAGCGCGGAGGCGCTCGGCTACCTCGGGAAAGACATCCTCGGCAGCGGCTTTGATTTCGAGGTGCGGCTGGCGAGCGGCGCGGGCGCGTACGTCTGCGGCGAGGAGACGGCGCTCTTCGAGTCCATCGAGGGCCGCCGCGGCGAGCCGAGGTTCCGCCCGCCCTTCCCCAGCATCCAGGGCCTCTTCGGCAAACCGACCGTCCTCAATAACGTGGAGACGCTCGCGAACATCGGCCCCATCTTCGCCTTCGGCCCCGACTGGTTCCGCAGCATGGGCACCGAGGGAAGCCCCGGCACGAAACTCTTCACCGTCATCGGCAACGTCAACAAGCGGGGCATCTATGAGTTCCCCATGGGCATCAACCTGAAGGACCTGATCTACGACTGCTGCGGCGGCATCGAGGACGGCCACGCGCTCAAGGCCGTGCAGGCCGGCGGCGCCTCCGGTACGTATATAAACGCCGACCAGATCGACATGATCCTGGATATCGACCAGGTCTCCGACGCGGGCGGCCGCCTCGGCTGCGGCACGATCATCGTCATAGACGACACGAACTGCATCGTGGACATCGTCTGCAACAACGCCTTCTTCTTTAAGGAGGAGAGCTGCGGCAAGTGCACGCCCTGCCGCGAGGGCACGACGCGTCTCTATGAGTTCGTCAACGATATCGCGCAGGGCCGCGGCAGCATGGGCACGCTCCGGAAGATCGACACGCTGACGAGCGTCATGAACGACGCGTCGCTCTGCGGCCTCGGCCGTTCCGCCACCGTCCCCGTGACGAGCGCCATACGCAATTTCTACGACGATTTCATCCGGCATATCGACAGGGACTACTGCGAGCACTGCCGTACCGCCGGGTCTGTATAAGCGGGAGGGAGGAAGAACATGATAAAGCTGACTATCGACGGCAGACTGGTCGAGGTCCCCAAGGGCTCTTCCATCCTTGACGCCGCCAGGATCGCCAACATCAAGATACCGACGCTCTGCTACCACGAGGATCAGGCCGTCAAGGCCAACTGCCGCATCTGCGTGGTCGACGTCGAGGGCCGCCCCGGCTTACAGGCGTCGTGCGCGACGCCCGCCGAGGAGGGGATGGTCATCCACACCTGTTCGCCGCGCGTCATCCGCGCGAGAAAGCAGATCATGGAGCTCATCCTCTCGCGTCATCCGGCGAAGTGCCTGACCTGCGAGAAAAACGGGAGCTGCGAGCTCCAGACCATCGCGCGCGAACTGAACCTCACGAAATCCCCGGACTACACGACTGACATCCGCAAAAGCGTCATCGACGCGTCGTCCCCGTCCATCGTGCGCGATATGAGCAAGTGCATCATCTGCGGGCGGTGCATCGAGGCGTGCTCCAAAGTGCAGGAGATCAACGTCATGGGCCGCGAGAACCGCGGCTATCACACCATGGTCGTCCCGCCCTACGGCAAGTTTCTGGCCGACACGGCCTGCGTCAACTGCGGCCAGTGCGTGCAGGTCTGCCCGAGCGGCGCGCTCACCATCCATGACGACACCAATCAGTTCGGCGACGCGCTCATGGCCGGCAGGCACACGATCGTGCAGGTCGCGCCGTCCGTGCGCATCAACATCGCGGAGGCGCTGGGCGAGGAGCCCGGCACCGTCAGCACCGGCCGGCTCGTGAGCGCCCTGAAGATACTCGGCTTCGAGAAGGTTTTCGACTCGGACTTCTCCGCCGATCTCACCATCATGGAGGAGGGCAGCGAGCTGCTTTACCGCCTGAAAAACGGCGGCACGCTCCCGATGTTCACCTCCTGCTGCCCCGGCTGGATCAAGTATCTCGAGACGTTCGCGCCCGACCTCCGGCCGCATCTCTCCACCTGCAAGTCGCCCATGGAGATGTTCGGGCCGCTCATCAAGACGTATTTCGCCGAGAAGGCCGGCATCGACCCGAAGGACATTTGCAGCATCGCCATCATGCCCTGCACGGCGAAGAAATTCGAGTGCAGGCGCCGTGAGATGAACGCCTCCGGCGAGCGGGACGTCGACTTCGTGCTGACGGTCGAGGAGACCGCCCGCATGATCCAGGCGGCCGGCATCGACTTCAAAAACCTCGAGGAGACGCCGTTCGACAACCCGTTCGGCACCGGCTCCGGCGCGGGCCTCATCTTCGGCGCGACCGGCGGCGTCATGGAGGCCGCGCTGCGCACCGTCTATGAGCTCGTGACGGGCAAGACGCTTGAAAAGCTCGACTTTGAGGCCGTCCGCGGCTTCGACGGCTGGAAGGAGGCGTCGGTCGATCTGAACGGCACGGTCGTAAAGGTCGCCATCGTCCACGGCCTCGGCAACGCCAGAAAGCTCATCGAGAAGGTGCGCGCGGGCGAGGCGGACTACCACTTTGTCGAGATAATGGCCTGCCCCGGCGGCTGCATCGGCGGCGGCGGCAACGCCCCGCGGACGTGGGCCAAAATGGCGAAGCGCATCGAGGCGGTCTACGAGGCGGAAAAGGAGCTCCCCATCCGCAAATCGCACGAGAACCCCTTCATCAAGCAGATCTATGCCGAATACCTCGGCGAGCCGCTGGGCGAAAAGTCGCACGCGCTGCTGCACACCCACTACGTCGACAGGCACGACCTGCTGACGACCTGATACTTTTTCTTGAAAAGAAAAAGTATCCAAAAAGAACTTTGTACCGCTCTTTACTCTGTGCCGATCCGGCGCTGCTGTCCCGGCAACGACACAGGGGAGAGCGTTCAAGGCTTAAAGCAAAACACGGCCGGCCCCGCGAAAAGGCGGGGCCGGCCAACCGGAAAAGGAGTACACTATGGCAAAAGCAAAGGTTTTTTTCACAAGAGAGATAAGCCCCGAGTCCGTCGTCCGGCTCTATGACGCGCTGGGCGTCGACCTGCCCGGCAAGGTCGCCGTGAAGGTCCACTCCGGCGAGCAGGGCAATCAGAACTTCCTGCGGCCCGATTTCTGGAAGCCCATGGTCGAGCGCGTAAACGGCACAATCGTAGAGTGCAACACGGCCTACGGCGACGCCGCCGGCGGCGTCCGCGACCACACCGACAGCCACCGGAAGCTCCTTAAAGAGCACGGCTGGACGCAGTATTTCGACGTCGACCTGATGGACGCCGAGGGGCCGGACGTCGTCTGGCCCGTCGAGGGCGGGAAGATTTTGCGCGAAAACCGCGTCGGCAAGGATATCCTCCTCTACGACTCCATGCTCGTGCTGGCCCACTTCAAGGGGCACCCCATGGGCGGCTACGGCGGAGCTCTCAAGCAGCTGTCCATCGGCTGCGCGTCCGCTGCCGGCAAGGCGCTCATCCACTCCGGCGGCAAAAGCGAGAGCAACATCGAGGCGTGGAACGTCCACGCGGACAGCGTCGCTTTCCCCGAGGCGATGGCCGACGCGGCCTCCACCGTCGTGCGCCATTTCGCGGGGAAGATCGCCTTCATAAACGTCATGAAGAACCTCTCCGTCGACTGCGACTGCTGCGGCGTGGCCGAGGACCCGTGCATGAAGGATATCGGCGTGCTCTCCTCTCTCGACCCCGTTGCCATAGACCAGGCGTGCATCGACCTCGTCTGGAACTCCGACGACCCCGGCCGCGACCACTTCGTCGAGCGCGTGGAAAGCCGAAACGGCCGCCACACGATCGAGGCGGCCGCTTCCCTCGGCTTCGGCACGAGAGACTACGAGCTGATAGAGATATAAAACTACAGCTTCTTCATAAACGCCCGGAAGGCGCTGGGGACCGCATAGGCTTCCCGGACCCTTTCGGGCGTTTCCCATGTATAGCCCTCCGCTTCAGCGGAGAGTGTGACGCGGTAGCCGGTCATGTGCCACTCCTTATGGGTGAAGACGTGCTTCGCTTCTCCGCATTTTTCGACGGAGAGAGGCGAAAGCCCCTCCTCTTTGAGACGCCGGCGGAGCGCCGCTTCGTCGAGATGCCCAAGGTAGTTCGGCAGCTCCCACAGCCCCGCGAGAAGGCCGCCGTCCCCGCGCTTTCGCAGGGCGCGCTTATCGCCGCAGACGAGTATCAGGACCGTCAGCTCCTCGCGGCGTCTCTCCTTCGGGCCGCTGCGGACGGGCAGTTCGCCCTGCCTCCCCGCCGTTTTGGCGAGGCACAGGCCGGAGACGGGGCAGCCTTCGCACGTCGGCTCCCCCACCGTGCAGACCGTCTCGCCCAGCTCCATGAGGCCCTCGGTCAAAAGGGCGGCGTCCCGCCCCGAGGGGTAGACGGCGCGCAGGGCCTCCTCGGCTCTTTTCCTCACGGCGGGAGAGAGCACGTCCTCGTCGGACGCGAAAAGCCGCGCGAGCACGCGCAGCACGTTCCCGTCGACGGCCGGCTCCGGCTTTTTGCACGCGATGGAGGCGATCGCACCGGCCGTATAAGCGCCGATACCGGGGAGCTTCCGAAGCTCTGCCGCCGTTTCCGGCAGCTCTCCGCCGAGGTCCCGGACGATCATTTCCGCCGCCTTCTTGAGATGACGCGCGCGGCTGTAATAGCCGAGCCCCTCCCACGCCTTGAGCACCTGCTCCTCCGGCGCTTCCGCGAGCGCCTTTACCGTGGGGAAAAGGCGCATGAACCGCTCGTAATAGGGGATCACCGTCTCGATCCGCGTCTGCTGGAGCATGATTTCCGAGACCCAGACGCGGTACGGCGTCGGGTCTTCGCGCCACGGCAGCGGGCGGCGGTTGCCCCTGCACCATGCTATGATCTTTTCCGTCGCCTCTTTAAGGCGACCGTCTCGTTCGTCCATGCGTTTTACCGAAGGGCCTTTCCGGCATTTTGTCCGGAAAGGCCCTTTCCCTTTACAAATATTTTTCCAGCTCGCTCAGGCTTCGCGGCGTATAGTCCATATACGGCAGCATCGCGCCGACGTTCGCCATGCGGCAGACGTCCGCCCGCGCGTAGAGTTTTTTTAAAAGCCGCCGGCTGTTTTGCGCCACGTGCGCCTCGAAGGAGTCGTGGACGTGGCCGTAGAGGTGGATATTCCCGAAATAGTGCCCGTGGAAGGACGGAATGGGGTAGTGGCAGAGCACCGCGAGCCGGTCCCCGTCCATGATCTCCCTGTACTCCGCGATCTCCTCAAAGAGGTCGGAGACGGCCCCGGCGGCCTTTTTGTCGTCGTGATTGCCTAAAATGAGGCTCTTTTTCCCACGGAGGGAGCTTAAAAGCTCGCGCCAGCGGTTTTCATCCCCGGCGCAGAAGTCGCCGAGTATCCACGTAAGATCGTCGTCCCCCACCGCCGCGTTCCAGCGGCGTATGAGCTCGTCGTTCATCGCGGCAACCGATGAAAACGGCCGGTCGTCATAGGCGATGATGTCCTCGTCGTCAAAGTGCATATCGGCAATATAGCGTATCGTCACGAGGGGCCTCCTTTCGTCATTCCGCCGCGGCGAGCAGGCGCTTGGTGTATTCGTGCTGCGGGCGGTCGAAGACCGTTTCGACCGGCCCCTGCTCCACGATGACGCCGTCCTTTAAGACGAGCACGCGGTCGCAGAGCTGGTAGACGACGTTCAAATCGTGGCTGATGAAAAGATAGCTCAAGTCGAACTCCTCGCGCAGCGAGCGCATGAGGCGCAGCACCTGCGCCTGCACGGTCACGTCGAGCGCGCTGACCGGCTCGTCCGCGATGATGAAGCGCGGGCGGCGGATGAGCGCCGCCGCGATGCTGACGCGCTGGCGCTGGCCGCCGGAGAGCTCGCCGGGCCTTCTTTTCAGATAGGATTCCTCCATCTCGACGCGGGAAAGCATATCGCGCACGCGGCGCTTCCGCTCCTCGCGGTCGTATTTGCCGTAGATGCGCAGCGGCTCCTCCAGTATCCATTCCACGTCGTAAGCGGGGTTCAGCGAGCTGTAGGGGTCCTGAAAGATGATCTGGGGCCGCTTCGTATAGTGGACGATCTCCCCCTCCTCCGGCGTGAGGAGGCCGAGGATCATCCGCGCGAGCGTGCTTTTGCCGCTGCCGCTTTCTCCCACGAGGCCCACGATCTCGCCGTGGCGGATATCAAAATTGATGTCGTGAAGGATGCGCTTGTAGCTGCTCCGTCCGAAAAGGCCGCTCTTGCGGTAGCCGCCGGTGACGTGCCGCACTTCCAAAACGAGAGCGTCGTCCATATCAGCGCACCTCCTTGCCGTGGCGGGTGGGGATGGATTCGATCAGATGCTGGGTATAGGGGTGCTGCGGCCGGAAGAAAACGTCCTCCGTGAGGCCTGTCTCCACCAGCAGGCCGCGCTGCATCACCGCCACGCGGGCGCAGAGCTTGCGCACCACGTTCAGGTTGTGGGAAATGAACATCATGCTGATGCCCGTCTCGCGGTTGAGCTTCTTTAAAAGCTCCAGTATCTGCGCCTGGATAGTCACGTCCAGCGCCGTCGTCGGCTCGTCGAGCAGCAGGAGGCTCGGACGGCTCACGATGGCCGCGGCGATCATCGCGCGCTGCTGCTGGCCGCCGGAGAGCTCGTGCGGATATTTGCGGTAAACCTCCTCCGGTGAAGGCAGCTCCACGTCCGCCATGGCCTGCAAAACGAGGTCCCGGCGCTCGTTTTTATCCATGTCGGGGAAGTGGACGCGCAGCGTCTCCCCCACCTGCTCGCCGACGCGCATCAGCGGGTCCATGCTGTTCATCGGCTCCTGAAATACGACGCCGATCTTCCGGCCGTGCAGCTTTCGCAGCTCGCTGCGCTCGGCGTGCAGCAGGTCCTGCCCATCGAGCAGGATATCGCCGCGCAGGCGGCACTTTTTTCGCGGCAGCAGCCCGGCGATGGACATGGCGGTGACGGTCTTGCCGCTGCCGCTCTCGCCCACGAGGCCGACGATCTCGCCGTCGTTTATCGCGAGGGATATGCCGCCCACGGCCTCCCTCGCGCTGTCGAGGAACTGTACGTGCAGATCGCGTATCTCCAGCATGTCAGTCCACCCCCTGTTCCTGCTTTTGCAGACCCTCGCCGATGAGCCCCACGCCGAACACTAAAAGCGCGATGACGAGGCCGGTGCTCACGGCGTACCAGGGCGCGCGGACGAACATGGCCTGCGCCTCCGCCAGCATATAGCCGAGCGAGGCGTCCGGCGGCGTGACGCCGATGCCGAGAAAGCTCATGCTCGCCTCCGCCAAAACGGCGTTATTAAAGCCGATAGTCAGCGCGGGCAGCAGCACGCGCATGGTGTTCGGCAGCATATGGAGGAGCATGATCCGCATACTGCCCGCGCCCATCAGGCGCGCGGAGGTGATATAATACGCCTCCCGCTGGGACGCGAACTGCGTCCGCATGACGCGGGCAAAGGACGGAATGAACACGATGCCGAGCGCCAGCACCACGTTATATTTCTTCCCCGGCCCCAAAAGCGAGATGATGAGCAGGGCCAAAAGGATGCTGGGGAAGGCGGTGAGCGCGTCGTTAAGCCGCATGAGCGCGTCGTCCACGACGCCGCCGTAATAGCCGGTGGCCGCGCCGATGAGCGTCCCGATGACGGCGCCGATGACGATCGTCGTGACCGCGATGGTGAGCGTCGTGCCGCCGCCCTTTAAGACGCGGCTGAAGATATCGCGCCCGAAGTTGTCCGTCCCGAAAAGGTGGAGAAAACTCGGCGCCTGGAATTTGGCGGCCGCGTCCATGGCCGTGGGCTCGTAGGGAGTCCAGAATTCGCCCACGATCAGCAGCAGGAGGAGGACGCCGGTGATGACGCACCCGGCCAGTAAGTATCCGTTCAGCTTTTTCATTGCGCGCCTCCCAGCCTCAGCCGCGGGTCGATGCCCTGGTTCACGAGGTCGGCGACGGTGCCCGCCAGCACGACCCAGAAGGCCAGAATGACGACGATCGCCTGCACCACCGGGTAATCGCGGTTTGCGATGCTCGCCACCAGCATCCTGCCGAGGCCCGGAATACCGAACACCTGCTCGACGACGATGCCCGCGCCGACGAGCTCGGCCATGGTCTGCGCGAGGAAGGTGACGGTGCTCGTCAGCGAATTTTTCAGCACATGGCGCTCGAGCACCTGCCGGCGGTCGTTGCCGCGGGAGATGGCCGTGCGGACATACGCCTTCTGCATCTCGCCGATGACGGTGGCGCGCATCATGCGGACGGTCATTGCCACGCGCGGGATGCAGAGGCAGACCGCCGCAAAGAAGAGATGGCGCATCGCCCCGGCAAAATCGCGGGAAAGCGGCGGGAAGTCGCCGGGCGTGAAGGCCTTGAGCAGAATGCCGAAGAGCCACGAGAGCAGGATGCCGATAAAAAACGGCGGGACGGCCATGCAGAGCTGATTGAAGGCCGTGCGCAGCCAGTCCATCGGCCCGCCCACGAAGCGGTACGACCAGATGCCCAGCGGAATGGATATCACGGTGATGAGCACGAAGCTCAAAAAGGCCAGTATGAGCGTCACGCCCAGCTTCGGGCCTATGAGGGTCCAGACGGGCTGGCGATAGACGTAGCTGACGCCAAGGTCCCCGGTGAAGAAGCCGCTGAGCCACCGGACATAGCGCAGGAAAAACGGCTGATCCAGCCCCAAACTGCGGCGCAGGGCCTCAAGCTGCTGCTGCGTCGCCTCCGTGCCGAGCATGGCCTGCGCCGGGTCGCCGCTGACGAGCTCAAAGGCCAGAAAGGTCAGAAAAGACACGATGATCATCGTCACGAGCAGCATCAGGACGCGTCGTATGGCGTATTTCACGGTTCAAAACCCCTTTAGAGGACAAAACGGGCAAAGGCCCGGCGGAAAGGCCCGCCGGGACGATGCCCGTTTCTCATGTCCTGTTCATTTGCTCCAGGAGAGCGTGGAGACGTCCAGCACGTAGAGCGGATAGAAGGTCAGCCCCTCCAGACCGCTTCGCACGGCCACCAGATCGGCCATATCCTGGATATAGACGTTGGCGGCTGTCTCGGTGAGGATACGCTCGAGCTGGCGGTAATATTCGGTCTGCTCGCCGTCGTCGACGGAGGAGATCGCCTTGGCCAGTATCTCGTCGTATTCCGGATTGTTATAGTTGGTGAAGTTGTTGCCGACGCTGCTGCCGAAGCGCTCCAAAAGCTTGCGCGCGGTCATGTTGTCGCTCGTGAGGCCGGTGATGGTGCTCTGGAACTGCCTCGCGGAGTAAACGTCGCTCAGCCACGCGTTCCACTCGACCGGCTGGAGCGTGACCCGGACGCCGATCTCCTTGAACTGCTCGACGAGCACCTGCGCGGTGTTCACATGCGGCGTGTAGTTGCTGGGGACGGTGATAGTCATGTCGAAGCCGTCGGGGTAGCCCGCGTCGGCCAGGAGCTTTTTGGCCTCCGCCGTATCGTGCGGGTAGTAATCCGTCAGGCTGTCGTCATAATATTTCGCAAAAGAGGGGAACATACTGGTGCCGAGGGGGATGCCGTAGCCGTCGAACGCCATGTCGATGACGTTCTGCTTGTCGATGGCGTAGCAGAGCGCCTGACGCACGCGCACGTCGTCAAAGGGCTTCTCGGCGTTATTGAGGTAAAGCGCCTGCACGAGGTTCATGCTGCCCTGCTCGATGGTGAAAACTTTTTCGTCGAGCTGGTCGGTCTGGTCGCTCGACATATGGCTCACGAGGTCGAGCGCGCCGCTCTGCAATCCGAGGACGAGGCCCTCGGCGTTCTCCAGGATCTTGAAGGTCACTTTGTCGAGCTTGCCGCCCTCGCCCCAGTAATCCTTGAAGCGCTCCAGCACCAGATTGTCCTGCGCGGCGCGGGAGACGATCTTATAGGGGCCGGTGCCTACGGGGTTAACATCCGGCGCCTCGATATCGGCGGGGATGATATAGACGTTCATCAAAAAGGCCAGAAATTCGCCGCTGGGCTCGCCGAGCGTGATGGTCAGCGTGTCGCCCTCGCCCTTTATATCGCTGATGATATCCAGCGCGTCGAGCTTGGCCGCGGCGTCCTCTCCGCTCATACGGCGGTCGAGGGAATAGAGCACGTCGTCCATAGTGACCGCGTCGCCGTCATGGAACTTGACGCCGTCGCGCAGCGTAAACACGTAGGTCAGGCCGTCGTCCGAAACGGAGACGTCGGAGGCGACGGCGGGGACGATCTTGCCGTCGGAGGTGGGCTTTACGAGGCCCTCGAATACGTTGAACAAGACTTCTTTCGTTCCTGCCGCCGTCATATGATGGGGGTCAAGACTGTCGAAATCCTGGGCGATGCCGATGGCGACCTCATTGGTATCCGCCCGCGTCGCGTCCTTGCCGTTGCCGGCCTTGCCCGCGCAGCCCGCAAGCAGCGCGCACACAAGCGCAAGCGCCAGGACACCTGCCAAAATCCTCTTCTTCATGTCGTTTCTCCTTTCATCACTGCTCCCGCAAGGGGAGTCAATGTGCGGCGCTTTAAGCGCCATGCAGAATGTGGACCTGGTCCCTCTATTCAGTTCTTTCGGGAAACCGCGCGTATTATACAATAGTTCCGCGCCGGATGCAAGTGGCAAACGGGCGAATTTCCGGCGAAATCGGCCCCTCTTTCCGCTTTTCCGACAGGAAGGGGCGTCGCCGGTTGACAAGCGGCCCCTTTCTCGGGTATCCTTTTCATAAGGCGAGGGGAGTCGAACACCTGCCGCCCGTGAACGTCCTCTTTCGGCGCTTTTTGCCCCTCCGCGCTTGCCGGGCGATAAGCCCGCCTGCCCGCGCAGGAACAAAAATCACTCGAAATTTGCCAGTTCACGGGTGCAAGGCAGTTTTTACGGAGCTCGTTTTTGTCGAGACAAGGCGAGCACCGCAGACAATACCCTCGTATTATCAAGGGGCTCAACGCAGTATCGGCGGAAACGAGCCCGTAAAAACCGGCAGGGGTTCAACGCCCCTCGCCTTAAGAAGGGGGCGGCATTTTTGTGAGACTGTTCATCGCCGTGAAGCTGAACGAGGAGATGAGGACCGCGCTGACGCTCGCGCAGGCGGCCCTCCGGAAGGCGGGCGTCCGGGGGCGCTTCACGCCGGAGGAGAACCTCCACCTGACGCTTGCCTTTCTGGGGGAACGGCCCGATCCGGAAAGCGTGCTGGACGTGATGGCGGACGTGCCGTTCCGCGCCTTCCCGCTCCGGCTCGACGGGCTCGGCTGCTTCGGGGATACCTGGTGGGCGGGCCTGCGGGAAAGCGACGAGCTCGCGGCCTATGCGGGAAAGCTGCGGCGGGCGCTCGCGGAAGCCGGCATCCCCTTTGACCGCAAGCGCTTCCGGCCGCATATCACGCTCCTGCGCCGCGCCGTCTTCCCTGATGGCGCGCCGCCGGCAGGTCTCTCCGCGCCGGAGGCGTCGATGACCGTCCGCCGCGTATCGCTGATGCGCTCGGAGCGGGGCAGGCGCGGCATGATCTATACGGAACAGGGCTTTACGAATTACGATACGGAGGAACGATATGGGATTTTTTGATTTTCTGAAGCCGGCCGATATCGGCCGGGGCGTCGAGCAGTACCGCGAGACGCCGGGCGCCGTCCTGATCGACGTGCGCGAGGCGGACGAGTACGCGGCCGGTCACATCCCCGGGGCCGTCAACGTGCCGCTCTCCGCTCTTACAGGCATCGCCGCGGCCGCGCCGGATAAAAATTCGCCGCTCTTCGTCTACTGCTTAAGCGGCGGCCGCAGCAGCCAGGCGGTCTCGGCGCTCAAAAGCGCCGGCTATGTAAGCGTCACGAACATCGGCGGGATCGGCGCGTACCGCGGGGAGATCGAGCGATGAAAGGAAAAATCGTCATCGTCGGCGGCGTGGCCGGCGGGGCCACGGCGGCCGCGCGCATCCGCAGGCTCGACGAAGACTCCGATATCGTCGTCTTCGAGCGCTCGGGCTTCGTCTCCTACGCCAACTGCGGCCTGCCTTACTTCGTGGGCGGCGTCATCACCGACCGGGACGAGCTGACGCTCCAGACGCCGGAGAGCTTCCGCTCCCGCTACCGCGTCGACGTGCGCGTCCGGCATGAGGTCACGGCGATCTTCCCCGCGGAAAAGCGCGTGGCCGTCCGGGACCTCACGACGGGGAAAACCTTCTCCGAGCCGTATGACAAGCTCCTGCTCGCGCCCGGCGCGGCCCCGGTCGTGCCGGACGTGCCGGGGGCCGACATGCCGGAGCTCTTCACCCTGCGCACCGTGGAGGACACGCTTCGTCTGCGGCGGGCCGTCGCGGAGAAAAAGCCGCGCACGGCGGTCATCGCGGGCGGCGGCTTCATCGGATTGGAGCTCGCGGAAAATCTGATGAACGCCGGCGTACAGGTGACGATCGTCCAGCGCCCGCGGCAGCTCCTCAACACGCTCGACGCCGACATGGCGGCCTTCGTCCACGAGAAGGCGCGGGAAAAGGGCGTAGGGCTCCTGCTCGGGCGGACGGTGGCCGGCTTTGAAAAGACGGACGGCGGCGTGCGCGTCCTCATAAAAGACGAGCCGCCGCTTGAGGCGGACATGGCGGTGCTCGCCGTCGGCGTCCGGCCGGAGACGCGCCTCGCCAAAGAGGCGGGGCTTAAGCTCGGAGAAAAGGACGCCATCCTCGTAAACGACCGGATGGAGACGTCCGCGCCCGATATTTACGCCGTGGGCGACGCGGTGCAGATACGGTATTTCCTCACAGGCGAGCCGGCGCTCGTCCCCCTCGCGGGGCCGGCGAACAGGCAGGCGCGGATCGCGGCGGACAATATCTGCGGGCGGAATGCCCGCTACGACGGCGCGCAGGGCACGAGCATCGTCCGGCTCTTCGACCTGACGGCCGCCTCCACCGGTCTAAATGAAAAGGCCGCGGAAAAGGCGGGCCTCGCCTTCGGCAAGCTGTACCTTTCCCCTCTCAACCACGCGGGCTACTATCCCGGCGCGGCGATACTCACGATGAAGGTGCTCTTTGAAAAGGACACGTTCCGCCTGCTCGGCGCGCAGATCGTGGGCGGAGACGGCGTCGACAAGCGCATCGACGTGCTGGCCGCAGCGATACGCGAAAAACGGACCGCGCCGGCGCTTAATGACCTGGAGCTCGCCTACGCGCCGCCCTATTCCTCCGCCAAGGACCCGGTGAATATGGCGGGCTACATGGCGGAAAACCTGCAAAGCGGCCTCGTGCGGCAGTTTTTCTGGCACGACGTCGCCGCTCTCCCGCGCGACGGGAGCGTGACGCTGCTCGACGTGCGCACGCCCGGCGAATACGCGCGCGGGCATATAGACGGCTTTATGAACATCCCGGTCGATACGCTCCGCGATCGCCTCGGGGAGCTGCCGCCTGGAAAGCCGGTGTACGTCCACTGCCAGACCGGCCTGCGCAGCTATATCGCCTGCCGCATCCTCGCGCAGAAAAGCCTTGCGTGCTATAACCTCTCGGGCGGCTACCGCCTGTATAAGACCGTCACGGAGGATTTGAAGGCGCTGTGAAAGCGCAGCGGGCCCGTTTCCATCATCCCCGCAAGGGGATACAATACCGCGCCCGCAGGCGCGATTTCACCCGGCGCAGCCGGATTTCACCCCGCCGGGCGGGATTTCACGCCCGCGCAGCGGGTATTTCACCGATGGGGGCGCCGCACAAAAGCGGCGCCCCCATCGATCTTTTACACCGTATATCCCGCGCTGGCCCGGCTGCCGTTCACGGCGAGGCTGTCGATCGTCTTCTGGAGATCGGCCGTCGTCACATCGTCGAACCACGACACGATCACGGCGCACATGGCGTTGCGGTAATAGAACCAGTAGGAGAGCTCATGCAAGACCTCGTCCGAGGAATCGGTCTTGTCCTCCACGCGGAAGGCCTTGACGCCGCCGAAGCTGACCTGCGTGACCCTGACCTCGGTCGGATAGTCGGAGCTGTCGCGCACGATATCCAGGAATTCCTCCGTGGTGCAGTCGTCGGTGATGGCGCCTGTGAACGTCTCGCGGCTGGCAGTGACCCGGACCATATACCCCTGGTGCATGATGTAGTAATAGTTGTTGACGGCGTTCGTATCGGAGTCGACGGGATCGACGACAAGCTCGCCGTTCTGGATCAGATCGAACGTAACGCCGCTGTCCGAGACCTTATAGAGCAGCTCGGCCGCCTTGCGCTCCGCCGGGATGGCGACGCGGGCGATGATGGCCGCCGCCTCGTAGCGCGTGATCTCCCGGTTGGGGTAGAACGTCCCGTACTCGTCGCTGCCGGTCAGCACGCCGGCCTTATAGAGCGTCTGGACGGCGCTGCGGTCGCGGGCGGGCGCGGAGGAGAGGTCGGGTATCGAAAAGACCGTCTTAATCTCCGCAAGCGCCTCGGCGGGGACGGCCCCGGCGAAGACGTAGGCCATATCGGCGCGGCTGATCTTCGCGCCGTAATCCGTAAAGTCGCCTCTTTTGATGATGCCGTTCTCTATGGCGTAATCCACGTAGGTCTGGTACCACGGATCGCCGTTCGTGAGCGTGTTCGCGCCGGTATGGTATATCTGATGCACGCGGTCGGCCATGACGAGCGCCTGCGCCACGTTGAGGCTGTCGCCGCCGTTAAAGCGACCGTCGGTGCCCTGCATGAGCCCCGCTTCAAAGCACGTCACGGCCGCGTTGTAGGCCCAGGCCGGCGTCGAGGCGCTCATATCCGCATATTGATCCGAATAGGTCTGTACGCGCGTGAAATTCGCAAGGCCGCCGGGCGCGGCCGTCGCCGACGCGCACAGGGCGGTGAGGAGCAGCGCCGCAAGCAGCAGGCTCACGGCTTTTCGGAACATTCTCTTTTTCATAAGTCTCTTTCTCCTTTTTTTGTTATACGACGTATCTCACGTCAGCTCCGCTGCCGTTCACGGCGAGGCTGTCGATCGTCTTCTGCAAGACCGGCCCGTCGGCGCCGTCGGTCCAGCCGACGCTCAGGCAGTACATCGACTGCCCGTCCACGAACCAGTATTCCAGGCGCGCGCCGCCGTCTGTCCGGCCGGACACGCGGTAGGCGTTGAGCGGCCCGAACGCCGCCCTCGCGACCTCCATCTGCACGAAATCCGTCTGATGGTCCTCCGTGAGGAGCTTTTTAAACGCCTCCGCGTCATACAGCGCGGTCAGGTCCGCACCCTCGAAGGCCGCGTCCGAGCTGACGGAAAGGCGCAGGCGAATGCCGCTCCGCTCGCTGCTGTAAACATTGGACAGAACGCCGCTTTCCCCCGTTTCGATCGCCCGGGAGAGCTCGCCTGTCTGCGGGAGGGCCGCCGCCGCGGGGCCGGCCGTCACCCGGTAGAAGAGGACGTCCGTTTTTCTCTCGCTCTCGAAGGCGATGCGGGCGATGATGGCCGCCGCCTCGTAGCGTGTTACCTCCCGGTCGGGGTAAAACGTCCCGTACTCGTCGCTGCCGGAAAGCACGCCGGCGTCGTACAGCGTCCGTACGGCGCCGCGGTCGCCCTCCGGCGCGTCGTCCAGATCGGGTATCGAAAAGACAGTCCTGACCGCCCGGAGCGCCTCCGCCGGCAGCGCCCGGGAAAAGACGCGGGCCATGTCGGCGCGGGTGACGGGCGCCGTGTAATCGGTAAAATCTCCCTCTTCGATGATGCCGTTTTCTATCGCGTAGTCCACGTAGGGCGCGTACCACGGGTCGCCGTTCGTGAGCGTATTTTCGCCGGTATGGTATATCTGGTGCACGCGGTCGGCCATGACGACGGCCTGCGCCGCGTTGAGGCTGTCTCCGCCGCTAAAGCGCCCGCCCGCGCCCTGCATGAGTCCGGCCTCATAGCACAGCCTGACGGCGGAAGCCGCCCACGCGGGCGTCGAAGCGCCGATATCGGCGTAAGGGTCGTTATAGGGCTTCGATCGTTCAAAATTCGCCATCGTCGGCGTCCCGGCCAGAGCCGGCGAGCAGACGGACGCCAGCAGCAGGGAGACGAGCGCGGCGCACACGGCGAGTCTGATCGCTTTTCTTCGCATGGTAAAACCTCCTTCCCTTTCTATGGGAATACAGTATTTTACCACACTGCCGCCGCAAGCGCAAGGCTTCGCCTTTTTCTCGCCCGTTTTCGACGAAAAAACGCCGTCCGGCGTCCCCGGAGGACGCCGGACGGCGTTGTGCTGTATTTTATCCTTTTTTCGCCACCTGCATCCAGTAATGCTCTACGGCGGGGTCGAGCGTCACGGCGGTCAGGCCGCTGTCGATATCGAAGCCGAAGCTGTTTTCGACCATCTCGATCTCCTCCGTATGGCTGACCGACGCCCGCTGCTCCGCAAAGAGGAGCATCGAGCCGAGGCGGGTCGCCAGGTCGTAGCCCTCGCTGTACATCTTCGGGCCGATATAGTCCCGGCTGCCGTCACGGCGCATCACGGCGGTGATATCCGTGCTGCCGCCCGCGGGCACCGTCACGTCGAAGGCGAGGTAGAGGACGCGCTGGAGGGAGAACGCCTCGAAAACGTGCTCCAGATGGCCGAAGGCGTAGCGATCCTTGGGCGCGTCGCTCATGAGACCGTATTCGAGCAGGAACTGCGCTGCGAGGCCGTACAGCGTTTCGCGCGGGACGGCGAACATGAGCGCGTCACGCTCGCCCTCCGGATATATCCTCTCATCGCTCATTTGCTCGTCCACAAGCTGACGCAGCAGCTCGTCGAGCGTCGTCTCGTACCGCGTGACGGTGGCGGTGACGTCGATCTCCGTGCCCGGGTCTCCGCCCGCGTTCTTATAGCCCTGGAGCGAATAATCGCCTATGATATCGCCGCCGTACAGGATGACGTACATCGGCTCCGGCTGTCGGTACAAATTATCGAGGCCGCCGACAAGCCGTGAGTACTGTCCTGTCGCCGCGTCGTTCGAGAGGGCGTTCGCGCCCCAGGACATGACGCGGGTCGTCTCGGGGTCGACGCGGAACGACATTTTCAGCGACGGATTGACCGCGTCGGTGGGCGCGACCTCGTAGCCGTCCACCCGATAGACCGTGACCGGCACGGTAAGCTCCGGCAGCGGCTCCATTGCCGAGCGCCTGTAGCCGTCGTCCGAGAGCAGCGCCCTGTAGCCCTCCCACGAACGGATCGGGTCGAGATTGGCGCTCCCGTCCGGGTCGTCCGCGCCTGAAACGCCCCGGTACCCGCCGGTGTAGGCCCCGATATGAAGCGCCGTCTCCGCCTCCCGTCCGTCCACCGTGACCGTCGGCAGGCAGTCGGCGGCGTCGCGGAAGGACAGGATCGCGGGGTACAGGAGCGAGAGCGTCTTATCCTCGTCCGTCTCGTTTCGGAGGGTGTAGGCGTCGGTGACGATCGCCGCCGAGTCCCACGTCTCATAGCTGTGTATATCCTCGCCCTCGCCGTACGTCTCCGTCCGCGTCTTATAGGGCGAAAAGTCGAAGTCCACGCTTCTCTCCGCCGTCACGCCCTCCGCGCCCGATACGGCCGTCAGCGGCAGAACGGGGCCGACGTAGCTCATATAGCTGTAGCCGTTTTCGGGGCCGGCTGTACCTCCGCCGCCCGCGCCTGCGCCGGAAAAGGGCGTCTGGATGCGCCCCGAAACGACGCCGCCGACGCCGACGGCCACCGCGACCGCCGCCGCGGCCGCCGCGAATTTTATCCACGGCCTGCTTTTGCGGAAGCGGTGCGCGCCCGCCTCTTCGATCATCTCGTCGGGGATATCGGTGATCCCGTCGTAAAGCGCCCGTGTATTCATACCGAAAAGCCTCCTTCCTCCAGCGCGGCCTTGAGCTTCTCTCGGAGCCGCCGAAGCCGCTGCGCCATGCCGTTTTCCCCGACGCCGCATTTCATGGCGAGCGTCTTGACCGCGTCGCCGTACCAGTAGCGCCGGATGAAGAGCGCCCGGTCGTCCGCCGAAAGCTCGCGCAGCCACGCTGTCAGGCATTCCGCGAGCGCCCGGCGCTCGAACGCGCCCTCCGTATCCTCCCGCGCGGGGAGACAGTCGCCCAGCTCGGAAAGGAGCGTCTCCACGCCCGCAAACCGCTTCTGCGCGTGCGCATTCCGCCAGCGGGCGACAGCCAAATTTCGCGTGATGCGCCCCAAAAAGGCCCGCAGGCTCAAGGGCCTCTCGGGCGGCATGGCGTTCCACGCCGCGTGGTACGTGTCGTTCACGCACTCCTCCGCGTCCTCGCGCAAGGATAGCAGGTTCAGCGCCACGCGGCGGAGATAAGCGCCGTACTGCCGGTCCGTCTCGCTGATCGCGTTTTCGCTTCGCGCGAAATACAGGTCGATGATCGCCGCGTCGTCCATATCGTCTCCCCTCCTTACTGTCAAAGGCCTTTGTCTATACAGTAGCCAAAACAGGCGCGATATGACAAAAAACGAAAATTTTTCAAAAAAACCCCCCGCGGGTTTAAAAACCGCGGGGGAGATGTTTTAAATCGCCGCCTTCCAGGCGTCCTCCTTAAAGCCCACGAGCACGAAGCCGTCGCCCACGAGGATCGGGCGCTTCACCAGCATCCCGTCGGTCGCCAGCAGGTCGAGCTGCTCGTCCTCGCTCATGGTCGGCAGCCGGTCCTTCAGCTTTAATTCCTTATACAAAAGCCCGCTGGTGTTGAAGAATTTCCGGAGCGGCAGGCCGCTCTTTTCCCGCCACGCGGCTATTTCCTCTCGCGTCGGCCTCTCGTCTTTTATGTGCCGCGTCTCATAGGAAACGCCGTTGGCCTTCAGCCACTTTTCCGCCTTCTGGCAGGTGGTGCATTTCGGATAGCATACGAACAGCATACCCGTTCCTCCTTCGGTTTTATTCTCCCGCGCCGTCGTAGCGCAGGCAGAGCATGGTGATATCGTCGAACTGCGGCGCGTCGCCCACGAAAAGATCAAGGTCCGCCTTCACCCGCGCGCAGGCGTCCCGGCAGGCCGCCTCCCCTTCGCCCCGGAGGCCGGAGAGCGTGCGCAGGAGCCGGTCCCCGCCGAACATGCGCCCGCCCGCGTCCGTCGCCTCGGTCACACCGTCGGTATAGAGGAAGAGCGTGTCGCCCGGGAGGAGCTGCGCCTCCTGCTCGCGGTAGGGCGCGCCCTCCATGCCGGCGAGGACGAGGTTCGCCTTCTGCCGGATGAACTGCGCCTCCCCGTCCCGTATGAGCACGGGCGGGTTGTGCCCGGCGTTCACGAAGCGAATAAGGCCCGTTTTCGTATCCAGAAAACCCATCCAGGCCGTGATGAACATCTCCGCGTCGTTCTCCTCGCAGAGCTTGGCGTTTGCGTTGCGGAAGACGGCCGCGGGCTTATCGCCGCGCTCGGCGTAGTCCCGCAGGAGCGTTTTGCCCGTCATCATGAACATGGCGGCGGGGATGCCCTTGCCGGAGACGTCCGCGATGAGGAACGCGAGCGTGCCGTCGTCCAGCAGGTAGAAATCATAGAAGTCGCCGCCGACCTCCTTGGCCGTGTCCATCGCGGCGTAGAGACTGAAATCGGCGCGGTCCGGGAAGGGCGGGAACACGGACGGCAGCGCCGACTGCTGGATGCTTTGGGCGATGGCCAGCTCCTGATCGATGCGGGCCTCGGCGTCCGCGATGTAGCTTTTCAGCGTGTCGACGGTGGAATTGATGTCGTCGGACAGCTCGGCGAACTCGGTGTGCGAGCGCACGTCCACGACCTCCTCGAGGTCGCCGTCCGTGATCTTGGAAAGCGACGTGTTGACGCGGTTAATATTGTTGACGACGAGCTTTCGCACCAGCACGAGGATCATCAGAAACAGCGCCAGGAACACCAGCACCTCCAGCGTCCCCGTCAGGATGACGGAGGTGTCGCGCTGGAGAACGATCTCGTTTTGCGGCATGACCGCGATGATATAATAGCCTTCCGTGAAGACGTAGGAAAAAAGCGACGGCTCTCCGTAGACCTCGGCCCGGTAGACGCCGTCCTCCGGCATGGTCTCCCGGTCGATCCGGATGCCGGTCACGTCGAGGTTTTGCCCCTCGCCGGAAAACCGGTCGCTGACGATGGTCCGGTCCTCATCCGCGATGATGACGCAGCCGCCCTCGCCCACGTGGCGGTTGCGCGCGGCGCCGACGACCCGCTCGTCTATATCGCGCTGGAAGCGCGCCGCGTCATACGCCACCTGAATAAAGCCGCCCGGCAGCCGGACGCCGGCGTATTTCCGATAGATACGGTGGTCGTAGGAGATGGGCTGATAGCCCTGCACATACGCCTCCGTCTCCCCGTCGAGCAGGACGAGGAATTCCGCCGACTGCTCGCCCTTTCGCATATCATAGCCGAGGAAGGCGGCGTAGGTCGTCGCCGTGATGATCCCCCGTTCGTTGACCAGGTTTATCTCCGACACGTCGTAACGCTCCAGTATCCGCATAAGGCCGTAGGAGTTCACGCCCTCCGATGTGCCGAGCTCGGCGGCGATCTCCCGCGTCAGCTTCAGCAGGTTCTCGTCGGAGGCGTCCGTCACGTCCTGACGCACGTCCGCGATGTTCAGCCGCAGCAGATTGGCGGCGCTGCGCTGGGAAAGGCGCGTCTGCAAGGTCCAGGAGAAGAGCAGGGAGAGCAAAAAGCCCGCGGCGACGATGGCCAGAAGCCAGTGCAGGAAAGTGCCGGATATCGTTTTTTTCCGCCCGCGCGCCGCCTGCTTCATGTCGAGTGCCTCCCTGCCTTTTTATGCGCATTGTAGCACATTTTCCGCGCCTCCCGCAACCCGGTGCGAGAAAAAAAGGATACTGACCGAATGCGGTCAGTATCCGAAGGGCTGCAAGCTCTCTCCGCCGGGAACCCGGCGAAGCGTTTCCCGTTGGATTATCTTACTTGCAGTTGTGCTTTTTCCGATGGCGCCTGCTGTCGCCGTAGAAGAGGCCCTGCTCGTACCAGGAATCGTAGATCTTATCGAGCATCCCGGCAAACTGCTCCTTCTCCTCCTCGGTGAGCGCGGCGAACAGCTTCTTCGCCTTTTCTCCCTTCTCGGCGGCGAGCTGATCGTTCAGCGCCCTGCCGGCCTCCGTCGCCTCGACGATGAGTCCCCGGCTGTCGGACGGGTCGGCCGTCCTCACGATCAGGCCGTGCTCCTCCATCTTCCGGAGCAGCTCGCTCGCGGAGCCGGAGGAAATCTCGACCTCCTCCTGCAGCTTCTTCTGCGGCATTTCTCCCTCCGCGCAGAGCACGTTCAGGATGCGGGACTTGCCGTGGTGTCCGAACGCCTCGAGCCGGAGTATCTTGTTGAAGCGGCGGAATCCGGCCAATATTTTCTCGTCGTTGTTCTTGTAAGCCTTTTTCATAGTCGTTCCTTTCTCCCTTATATATCTCGGTACCTTGATAAGTATAGAGCGGCGTCGGCCTCTCGTCAAGTCGTACAGAGAACATTCGGGAGAAATTTTTTCAATACAGCCCGTATTTGACCTTGATGCGGTCGAGCTTTTCGAGCATGGGCTCGGCGGCGAACCAGAGGAAGAGCCATGTGGCCGCGGCGTGGACGCAGTCCATCGGGAAGCCCGTCGCGTAATAGGCGAGCAGCACGCCGGCGTTCAGCTCCTGCGCCCAGATGAGCGCCGCCGCGGGGTTCATGACGCCGCCGTAGATCACAATGGCGCAGAGCGCCCCGAAAATGCACAGCGACACCCGCGTCCGCCGCAGAAGGCCCTTGCGGAACAGGACGCCGGCCAGAAAGCCGATGATGCCCATGGCGAACATCTGCCACGGCGTCCACGGCCCCTGCGAAAACAGGATGTTGGACACCAGCATCGTCACCGCGCCGACGAGAAAGCCCGTCTCGCCCCCGAGGGCGACCCCGGCGATGACGACGAGCGCCAGCACCGGCTTAAAATGCGGCAGCATGAAAAACGCGGCCCGCCCCGCGACGCCGATGGCGCAGAGGACGGCGATGACGACCAGCTCGCGCGCCTGCGGACGCCTCCCCTCAAAGAGGAGGAAAAACGGCGCCATGCACTCGAGCAGCACCAGCAGCGAGATGAAATAGTACTTCCGCCCGCCGAGGTAGGCCTCTCCCACGAAAAGCGTGACCGGTATCAGCAGCAAAATGAGCGCGGCGGCGAAAACCGTCCTGCGCGACAGCTTCCGCCTGTCCCCCGGCGGGAGCGCCAGATAATCCGGCCTCACGCTTTTTTTCGTGACGGCGAAGGCGAACAGGAGCAGGCAGACGACGAGCAGCGCGTACAGTCCGAGCTGCCTGCCCGCCGGGGCCGCCAGCCCGCCATTCCCCACAAGGGCGTTTAAATCGGTCACGGTCAGCGCCTGGATAAAGAGCGCGATCGCCGCGGCGCCGGAAACGGCGGCCAGCGCGCGCCGCCACCAGGGGAGCTTTGTCGGCTTCGCTTCGCCCTTTTCCGGCGGCGGCTCGGGCAGCTTTTCTCCCGCCTCCGGCAGCGCGGGGACAGACGGCAGCTCGCCGCCGCAGGCAAAAACGACGTCCCCGGCCGTGACGGCCCCGGGCAGAAGCGCGCGCGCCATCCTGTTGGCGGAGGTCGTATAAAAGCTGTTGCCGGAGAAAAACGCGCGCGGAGAGCCCTCCGTCACGATGCTTCCGTCAAAGAAGAGGGCGCAGCGGTGGGCGTACTGCGCGCAGAACTCCACGTCATGGCTCACCATGAGCACGGCGACGCCCCGCCGGAGCAAAACGGCCAGTATCTCCGCAAAGACCTGCTTATACGCCGCGTCCAGCCCCTTTGTCGGCTCGTCGAGCAGCAGTATCTCCGGGTCGAGCAGCAGCAGCTTCGCCAGCGCCGCGCGCTGCCGCTCCCCGCCGGAGAGGTCGTAGGGGTGGCGGTCGAGCAGCTCCTCCAGGCGGCAGAGGCGCACGACCCGCGCCGCCTTTTCCTCCCGCCCGCCGTCCTTTTTCGGCAGCAGCTCCAGGAGGTCCTCGCGCAGCGTTTTTTTGACGAAAAGCGTCTGCGGGTCCTGCGGCAAAAGCCCGACGGAGCCGCGGCGGGAAACCTCTCCCCGGTACGGCTTATAAAGCCCCGCGAGGAGCTTCAGGCTCGTCGTTTTGCCCGTGCCGTTCCCGCCGAGGAGCGCTAGAAATTCGCCCCTGCGCAGGGACAGGGTCAGGCCCTTCACCGCGTCGGGCAGGTCCCTGTCGTATTTGAACCACAACTCCTCCGCCTCGAGGACCGGCTCGCTTTCATACGTCCATGTACGCTCCGCGGGAAGCGCGCGCAGCGCATGCGTATCCGCAAACCGGGAGAGCCAGTCGCGTCCCTCCCGCACGGTCACGGGGCAGTCCCCCTCTCCCCCCGCGGCCGCCCAGACGCGCATGGCCGTCGGCATGGCGAGGAACATGGCGTGATCCCGCGCCCGCAGCGTTTTTCCCACCTCGGCCGGCGTGCCGGAGGCGACGAGCTCGCCTTCATCCAAAAAGACCGCCGACGAAACGAGCGGGAAGACCTCCTCCAGCCGGTGCTCCGTGAGCAGCACGGCCGTGCCGAGCTCGCGGTTTATCTTCCCCAGCGTGGCGATGAATTCCCCCGCCGCGATGGGGTCTAATTGACTTGTCGGCTCGTCGAGGATCAGCAGCTCCGGCTGCATCGCCATGACGGAGGCGAGGTTAAGGAGCTGCTTCTGCCCGCCGGATAGCTCCGTCACGTTCTTATAAAACCACGTCTGAATGCCGAAAAAGGAGGCCATCTCCGCCACGCGGCGGCGGATGGTCATCGTGTCGCAGCCGAGGCTCTCCAGCCCGAAGGCCAGCTCATGCCAGACCTTGTCCGTGACGAGCTGATTTTCCGGGCTCTGCTGCACGAAGCCGATGCGCCGGCTCTGCTCCCTGTCGTCGAGGCTCTCCAGCGCCCGGCCTTCAAAAAGGACGCGCCCCTCCCGCCTGCCGTGGGGCGCAAGCGCCGTCCGGCACTGGCGCAGAAGCGTCGTCTTCCCGCAGCCGGAGGGTCCGCAGAGCGCGACAAAGCCGCCGCGCGGCACCTCCAGCGAGACGCCGCGCAGCGCCTCCTTCTCCTGCTCCGGGTAGGTGAAGGTCAAATTTTCGATTTGCAGGCAGCGGCTGCTATCTGACAAAAAGCTCATACCCTTTCCGTATCGTGGTCATCTGCCGTTTGACCGAGGCCAGCTTCGGACGTTTTTCCGTATAGCTCAGCTCGTGGGTGAGGTAACGGGGCGCTATCTCGTCGAGTATCTGCGCGCATTTCGGCTCCGTCCACGGCAGATGCCGATCGATGAGCTGGATATGGGGATAGGTTTTTACGAATGCCTCAAAATAGTCCGCGGGGAAGTTTTCGGGCATTTTCCCCGTGTGCCTGCGGACGTAGGCCCCGCTGACGCTCTGGTGGAAATGCAGGCCGAGGACGCTCTTCCCAAGCTCCCCGTGGGCCTCGTACATGCGCCGGATATACTGAACGCCCTGCGCCTGATTGCGGAGGGCCGTGTTGGCGTTCATGAGGTGGCCGGTGTCCAGCATGATGCCCACGCGGGGGAAGCTTATATGGGAGAGGAGGTGCTCCGTCTCTCGGGGCTCCGTGAAGGTGAAGCCCGGCCACCACTGGTTTTCCACCAGAAAATCAAAGACAGGCGGCGCGCCCTTCAGCATTTCGTTTATAAATTCCACCGCGCCGTCGAGCACCTCGCGGTTCGTGTGCCGCCAGCGGTAGGTGAAATTTTCCTCGATGGAGACGTCGGACACGTGAAAGACGACGTAGTCGGCGCCAAACTCGATCGCCCTTTTGAGGTCGTCTGTAAACTGCGCCATCAGCGCCTCGGGGCGCGCGCCCCGGTAGACGCGCTCCACCATGGAGAGGCTGCCGAATTTTTCCAGCAGCGCCTTTTTATCCTGCCGGTAAAAATCGAGCCAGTCGGGATAGAAGACCAGATGATAGCCCGTAAGCAGGGCCTTGGGGAAGGTCTCGTCCGGCTCGTAGGGGTCCCAGATGCCCTCGATGCCGTCGAGGCCCAGGGCTTTGATCTTCTCGCCCAGCCTGTCCCAGCCGCCGTAAGGGGCGGCGCAGGAGGGAGACAGGGGAAAATTGACGCTCTGTATCAAGCGCTCTCTCCTCCGTTCACGATGTTTTTCCAGCGCCTGTCCGCGTACGCGTCCATGAGGACCGGCGTCAGGCAGAGCGCGAGATAGATAAGCTGGAAGCTCACGGTCCAGACGCTTACTCCGCCCCCGCGGACGGTCGGGTACCAGCGCCAGTAAAAGCCCTTCGCCGCCCACCCGGCGAGGATCGTGAAGCCGCAGAAGCAGAGAAAGGCGAGCGCCGCCTTATCGCGCGTATCGAAGCGGTAAAGGGAATAGGCCGTCCGCCCCGGCAGGCCGTAGCCGCGGCAGCGCATGCTGTCGGCCGTTTCGATGGCGTTTTCCAGCGCCCACGTCGTCACGATCGAGACGACCCGGACGGCGCTGTGGAGGCGCTGGCGGAGAGAGCCGTTCGCCGTGTCCCGCCCGATACACTTCTGCGCCTCGCGCACGGCGGCCATCTGGGCGCGAAAGCGCGGGACGAACCGCAGCGTCATGCTCAAAACGAGGCTCAACGCCGGGATGACGCGCCCGAACAGGTACACGAATTTATCCGAGGTCATGACCGCCGTGTAGCAGGAAAACCACGTCAAAACGGACGCCAGCATCACGGCGGCCGCCAGCCCATAGAGGATGCTCTCCAGCGTCAGCGGGTTGCCGGACGGCAGGTAGGCGAGGATCGTCGCCCCCTCGTGGGAAAAGGCGGGGTTTACGATCGCCGCCAGCACCAGCACGGGGAGCAGGAGCCGCAGCGAAAAACGCACGGTCCCCTTCCCGTTCAGGCGCGCGTGATACGCGACGGCCCCGAGGAGAGAGATGACCAGACTGACCGGATGCGTAAAAAACATGGTAAAAAGGAGCACCAGCCCGAAATACAGGAAATTCACCGCCGGGTGGCAGTCCGAAAACGTATCTCTGCGCCGCACGGTCATCCTCCCGCGGCGTTGCTGCCGCCCACGTCGCCCCCGAGGTCGCAGGTGTAGACCCACGCGATCGCGTCGCCGTCCGCCAGCTCATAGAGGCTGCTGCCGAAATGCGGGAACCGGCCGTTGACCTTGTACATCCAGCCGGAGAGCTCGCCGCAGTCGAATTCGTAGAGGTTATGGATACCCTCGATGTAGACGCTGTTATAGAGGGGCGTGTTGCTGTATTCCATATGTATCTTCCGCTGCTCGCAGACGCGCCGCAGCACGTCGAAGACGCTCTCGCCCGCCTCGAACGTCACGGTCGTCTCCGCCAGGATGACGCCGTCCTCCGGCACTATCTCCGTCTTTTCCGGGTCGAGCCAGTCCATATGGTCCAGGATCGTCGCGCAGGAGATGGAGATCGTACAGGTAAGCTCCGCCGGCGTCGGTTCAGGCGTCGGTTCAGGGGCCGGTTCAGGGCTCGGTTCCGGCGTCGGTTCAGGCGTTGGTTCCGGGGTCGGTTCCGGGCTCGGTTCCGGGCTCGGTTCAGGCGTCGGTTCAGGGGCCGGTTCAGGGCTCGGTTCAGGGCTCGGCTCCGGCGATGCTTCCGGGGGCGATCCCGGCGATGCTTCCGGGGGCGATCCCGGCGATGCTTCCGGAGAGTTCTCCGGCGCTCCGGCCGGCTCCGCCGCCTCCTGCGCCGTCCAGCCGTGCAGGGCCGGCGAGCTGCCGCCGTACCAGAACGCGGCGGCCAGTATCGCCGCGATAATAACGGGGATGATGACCTTCCACTTGTTCTTTTTCCACCACATAAGCCTGTCCTCTTACAAAAGCGCCGCCGAATCCAGCAGGTTATACAGCATCTGCGCTATCTCGCCGCGCCGGATCGGCGTCGCCGGGCGTATCTCCGCCGCGGAAGCGTCCAGAATGCCGTTATCGAAGCAGAAGGCCAGCGGCGCGAGCGCCCAGTCGGCCACCTGCGCGCTGTCGGTAAAATGCGCGAGCGCCGCGCGCGCGCGCGGGGCGTCGTAAGCCGTATCCAGCCCGCAGAGCTTCGCTGCGCGCGCCGTCATCGTGGCCGCCTCCTGCCGGGTGATCGTCCCCTCGGGGTTAAAGCGGCCGTCTCCGACGCCGTTTATGACGCCGCTTATATACGCCGTGCCGATATACGGCGCGTACCACTTGTCCGCCGTCACGTCGGAAAAGGCGTCGTTCGCCTTCGCCGTAAGGCCGAGCGCCCGGACGGTGATGGCGGCAAACTGCGCCCGGTTCATGTTTGCGTCGGGGCTGAAGCTCCCGTCGCCCATGCCGTTGATGATCCCGCGCGAGGCCAGCGCCTCGACGGCGGTCCGGCTCTCATGGCCGCTTATATCGCTGAACGTCGTGCCCGCCGCCGTCACCGGGGCGCGCGTCACGTCCGGCTGCTTTTCGGGAAGGCCGGCGGAGAGCCAGAGCGCGTCGCCCATGCGGTAGAGGCTGCTTTGCCCCTTTTCGGCCCGCTGCGCCGCGGCGAGGGCGTAAAGCCCCTGCTCGGAGGCCATCGGGTCGCTGACGGCGCTGTCGGGCAGATGCCGGAAGCTCCCGTCTGGCAGGCGGTAGCTTAAGAGCGCGTCTGAAAGCGTATGGCCGTTTTTCACAAAGCGCGCGTCGTCCAGCGGGATGCCCAGCTCGCAGAGCGCCGTGACCATCTGCGCGACGCTCTCGGCCGTGCCCGTCCCGCCGGTGGAAAAACCGCCGTCGGCGGACTGCTTCCCGCTCATGCAGGAAAGCGCCTCCTGTATCGCCTGCTCCACCGCCGGCTGCGCCCGATATTTCGCCAGCGCCTGCAGCGCCATCCCCGTCACGTCCGGGTCGGACGCGCCGGAAAGGCTCCAGCCGCCGTCGGAGCACTGACAGGAGAGGATGCGGTCGATATACATCTGCCGCGTCGCCTGCGTCTTCGCCTCGGGGTTTTGCGGCATGGGATACCCGGCGGCATCCAGCGCAATAAGCGCCCAGATCGGGCCGTTTACCCCCTGCCAGATCGTTTTCTCATAATCGCCGAGCGGCTTCGTCAGGTCGTAGCCCGCCACGTCCCGCGCGTCTTTGCCGATCGCGGCGAGCGCGACGATCACGCGCGAATACTCCGTGTATTTCCTCGCGTGCAGCACGCCCTTCGCGTCCTTTACGTAAGCCTCCACGCGCGCGTAATAGTCCTGGTAATACGCCTCGGGGACCTCAAAGCCGCTGCGGGCGAGGCCCAGCACCGCCCATTCCCCGCCGACGGAAGCCACTTCCGGCGCTTTGACCGTCGCGTACACATACGACGCCGTGCCCTTCAGTTCGCCGCTCGCGGCGGCCGACGCCGGCAGCGCCGCGCCGACGAGCAGCGCAGCGGCGAAAAGCAGACAGAAAAGCCGTTTTTTCATTGAGATGCACCCCGTTTCACTATTTGTCAAGATGGACGTCGAGCTGCTGATACGGAATGGCGATGCCGGCCTCCGCCAGCCCCTCCTGCAAAAGGGCCCGGGCCGCGCGCCACATCTCCCACTTCTTCTCCGGCGGGCAGTAGAGGTTCAGGCGGTAGATGACCGCCGAATCGGCGAAATCCTGCGTTCCCTTGTAAACGCAGCCGTCCATCCCCTCCACGCGGTCGATCTTCTCGCAGATATCCCGCAGCACCTCGTGGACCTTGCGGTAATCCTCCTCATAGGAGAGCGGGACGTTCATCGTGACGAGGTTGGAGCGTTTTTTGATCTCCGATATGTTCCGGTTGCAGACGGTGACGATGTTCCCCTGCTCCAGGTCCCGGAATTTCGTGGTGCGGACGTTGAAGGAGATGACCTGCCCCTCGACGCCGCCGTAGACGATCACGTCGCCCACCTTGAAGAAATCGTCGGTGACGATATGGAACCCCATGATGACGTCCTTCAGAAAATCCTGGAACGCGAGGCCGACGATGCCGCCGGCGATACCGAGACCGGCCACCAGCGAGGTGACGTTTATCCCGTTTATCTGGAGGACCGTCAGGATGACGGCCACGATGAGGACGAGCCGCAGCACGTCGTACCCGATCGAGATCGCCGTGCGGGTCGTCCCGTGAGCGGCGACGCCCTTCGCCGCGGTGACGCGCTTCGCCGCCCTGCGGATGAACGCCCAGAGCACGACGGCGCCCGCTATGATGGCGGCGCTTATCAGGATGTTCGACAGATTCAGATGTTTTACCCATTCCGGCATGTTGCTTCCACTTCCCGTTTATTTAAAGCGCCGTTCCCTTTCGGGGCATGAAAAAGCCCGACGTGTCCGCCCCTTCGAGCGTCAGGAGGCGCAGCTTTTTATCGAGGCCGCCGGCATAGCCGGTGAGGCTCCCGTCCCTCCCCACGACGCGGTGGCAGGGGATGATAAGGGATATGGCGTTATGCCCCACCGCCCCGCCGACCGCCTGCGGCGAGAGGGACTTCAGGCCCCGCTTTCGCGCGAGCGTTTGCGCTATGTCTCCGTAAGTCGTCGTCCGGCCGTAGGGGATGGTCAGGAGCGTTTCCCAGACGGCCTTGCGGAACGGCGTCGTTTTCATACGGAGCGGCGGCGTGAAATCCGGCTCCCGGCCGCTGAAATAGGCGTCGAGCCACGAAAAGGCCCGCTCAAAAACGGGCAGGTTCTCCTCCCGACAGTCCCGCGAGAGCGCGGCGGCGAAATATTTCTGTCCGTCGAACCATAGCCCGGTGAGGGCTTCCCCGTCGCTCGCGAGCGTGATGCCGCCGAGCGGCGACGAATAGTGCCGTATATAGTCCATGTCACGCCTCCCATTGGTGCTTTTTCATATCGACGCAGCCGTTTTCCCGGAAGGTCACGCCCTCGCGCAGCAGCCTCTCCCGCTGCTCGTAAAAATCCGGCGCCGTCCGGCCGGCGCTGTTCACGACCCGGTGACAGGGGTAGTCGCCGTAAAATTCCGCCATGCTCAATACCTTCCCCACGAGGCGGGCGTTTTTCTCTCGCCCCACCAATCGGGCGATCTGCCCGTAGGAGGCCACCTTCCCCTCCGGTATTTCCGCCACGGCGGAAAGGATCTCGTAGACCAATCGTTCATCCGGCATCCTCATCCCTCCCGCTTTGCGCTTTTCAGGCCGCGGTACAGGCTGTGGGCGCTGATAAGGATGATCGCCGCCATCGCCGCCGCGCTTGTCACGGCGGTCAGCGTCAGGAGGGAGCCTCCCCCGTTCACCGCGATCAGCGTGTTCTGGAGCGTCAGCACGGAGACGATGGCGTCGATGAAGTTGAGCGTCCGCAGCTCCCGCACCAGCAGGTTCCCGCTCCGGCCCTTCCGCTTCATATGGACGGCGGCCAGCGTGACCTTCCAGGTCGTATAGGCCGCCATGACGATGGCGGGGATCAGGCCCATGTCCACCGGCTTTTGCATCCGGACCAGCAGGGAGATGGGGACGACGAGCGCGAGGTTCAGGACAAGCAGGATGATCGAGGTCGCCAAAAAGGCGCGCTCCCGACGCCGCTTCGCCTCCGCCTCCCCGCCGTCGGCGCATTTCCGCTCGGTCAGGAGCACGACGCCGCGGATCACCGCCAGCAGCAGGTAATAGACGCAGATGCTGCCGTTCCAGAGCGAGCTGTGCACCACGCCCAGGTAGCCGTTGTACACGGCGAAGACGACCGAAACGGCCAGCGAGCCGAAGGCCGTGGTCAGCGTCTTGAAATCGTAATCCTGCTTCCAGCGTTCCACGGGCAGCTTCAAGCTCTCATCCTCCTGCGGCATTTTTCGTCCTTTTATTATATTTCAAAACGCCTGCATTTGCAAGGCATGGTCGAAGGCCCATATACCTTGACTTTTTCCCTGCCTCATACTATAATTTGACTATTAGTTAAAAAGCTTGAATTATCGCGTCTTGTAAAAAAGGGAGGGGGCTTTGTCCGTGCTTTACGACCGTATCGCCGATCTCTACGACCGGCTCCGGCTGCTGCATTACGGGCGTCTCTTTTCCCGCATCCGGGAGAGAGAGGGGAGCCTCTCTGCGACGGAGGCGTTCTCCGTCGACGCGATCTACCTGCTCGGCGAACCGACGATCAAGCAGTTCTCGGATTTTCTCGGCATCTCCCAGCCGAACGCCACCTACAAGGTCGCCAATCTCACCGAGAAGGGGTATGTGGAAAAAACGCCCTCCGCAGAGGACCGGAGGGAATACAGGCTGCGCGTATCCGACAAGTTTTACGGCTATTACGGCAACAGGACGCTGCCGATCGCCAACGCCGCGGAGAAGCTGTCGCGCAGCTTTACCGAAGAGGAGCTCGCCGTGTTTGAAAGAGTGCTGGCCGAGCTCAACCAACTGCTAAAAGAGGAGGAAGCGTAATGGACATTTTCGACAAATGCTATGAATTTCAGGATGCCGACAACTACCGCAGCATGGGTCTTTTCCCCTACTTCCGCGAGCTCCAGTCGCGGCAGGACACCGAGGTCATCATGGAGGGCAAGCGCCGCATCATGCTCGGCTCCAACAACTACCTCGGCCTCACGACGAAGCCCGAGATCATCGAGGCGGGCAAAAAGGCGCTCGACGAATACGGCACCGGCTGCTCCGGCTCGCGTCTTTTAAACGGCACGCTCGTCCTGCACCAGCAGTTCGAGCGCGAAATGGCCGAATTTCTCGGCAAGGACGACGTGGCGACGTTCCCCTCCGGGTTCCAGTCGAACCTCGGCATCATCTCCGCCATCGTCGGCCGGAATGATTACGTCATCTGCGACCGGGAGAACCACGCCTCCATTTACGACGGCTGCCGCCTCTCCTTCGGCAAGATGCTGCGCTACAGGCACAGCGACATGGAGGACCTCGAAAACAAGCTCAAAAGCGTGCCGGATACGGCGGGCTGCCTCGTCGTGACCGACGGCGTCTTCTCCATGGGCGGCGACATCGCAAAGCTGCCGGAGATATGCGAGCTCGCCAAAAAGTACGGCGCCCGCGTGATGGTGGACGACGCGCACGCCTTCGGCGTCCTCGGCAAGGGCGGCCGCGGCAGCGCCAGCCACTTCGGCCTCGAAAAGGACATCGACATCTACATGGGCACCTTCTCCAAGTCGCTGGCGAGCCTCGGCGGCTACGCGGCGGCCGACGCGAAGGTCGTCGATTTCATCCGCTGCACCTCCCGCCCGTACATGTTCGCCGCCTCCATCCCGCCCGCGAGCATCGCCATCGCCAACGCCTCCCTGCGCTACCTCATCGCGCATCCGGAGCTGCCGGGCGAGCTTCTCTCCATCTCCCAGTACATGCGCGAAAAGCTCCTCGCGGCCGGCATCAAGATCATGGTGAGCGAAACGCCCATCATCCCCATCTACACCTACGAGCCCATCCGCACCCTCCGGATGCAGAAGGAGCTCTACGAGCGCGGCGTCTACGTGAACGCCACGCTGCCGCCCGCCTGCGCGCCGGGCGAGTGCCTCCTGCGGTGCAGCCTCATGGCGTCGCACACGAAGGCGCTTATCGACGAGGCCGTCGATATCATCATCGACGTCTTCTCCAAAAACGCGGAATGAACCGGCTCGTCGTCGTTTTGACCGGCGGCTCCTCCGGCATCGGCCGGGCGACCGCCGCGGCGCTCCATGACGCCGGCCATACGGTCTACGAACTCAGCCGCCGCGAAAACGCGCCCGAGGGCGTCGTCCATGTGTCCGCCGACGTGACGGACGAGCTTTCCGTCCGCCGCCGGATCGAAGACATCGTCTCCCGCGAGGGGAAGATCGACGTTCTCATCAATAACGCGGGCTTCGGCATCTCCGGAGCCTGCGAATTCACCGAAAACGACGAGGCGAAGCGCCTGCTGGAGGTAAACCTCTTCGGCGCCGTCAACTGCTCGCGCGCCGTCCTGCCGCACATGAGAAGGGCCGGGCGCGGGCGCATCGTCTTCCTCTCCTCCGTCGCCGGGGAGATCTCCATCCCGTTCCAGGGGTGGTATTCCGTCTCCAAGGCGGCCGTGCTGGCCTTCGCCAACGCGCTTTCAAATGAGGTGGCCCCCTACGGCGTCGAGGTCACGACCGTCCTGCCGGGCGACATCGCCTCCGGCTTCACGGCCGCGCGGGAGAAGAGCGCCGCCGGGGACGACGAATACGGCGGCCGCATCTCCGCCTCCGTCGCCGTCATGGAGCGTGACGAGCGCACCGGCATGACGCCGGAGAGCGCCGGGCGATACATCGCCCGCGTCGCGCAGAAAAGGCGCGTCCGTCCGCGCTACGTCATCGGCGCGAAATATTTCCTCTTTACCATCCTCGCCAAACTCCTCCCCACCGCCGCGGTCAAAAAGATCGTCGGGCTCATGTACGCGAAATAACCCCGACAGCAAGGAGGTCTCCGTTTGACATCGGGTATGAATTTCTGGGACGCCGGCGTGTGGTCGTTCGTCGTGACGATCACGCTGCTGCTCGTCTTCATGATGCTGGCCAACGCCCTGCGCAACCTGATCCCCGCCCTCAAAAAACTGATGATCCCGAGTTCCGTGCTCGGCGGCTTTCTCGCGCTGTTCGCGGGTTTTCTTTTTAAAAAGCTCACCGGCCACGACATGTTCCCCTCGATGACGCTCGAGGCGCTGACGTATCACGGGCTGGGCCTCGGCTTCGCGGCCATGTCGCTGCGGACGCTCGAAAAGCAGAAGGACAAAACGGAAAAGACCGGCGCCTTCGACACCGGCGTCGCCGTCGTCGGCGGCTACCTGCTGCAGGGCATCGCCGGTCTCGTCATCACGCTCCTGCTTTATTTCCTCATCGGCTCGTTTTTCGCCTCCGGGCTGCTGCTGCCGATGGGCTACGGGCAGGGCCCCGGTCAGGCCTACAACTGGGGCCGGACGTATGAGTATACCTACGGCTTCACCCACGGGACGAGCTTCGGCCTCACCGTCGCCGCGGCGGGCTTCATCGCCGCCTCCGTCGGCGGCGTCGTCTACTTAAACGTCATGCGCCGCCGCGGCCGCCTTGCCGCGCCCGGCGACGCCCAAAGCGAGCACATCACGCACGAGATGATCTCCGGCGCGGACGAGGTGCCGATGCTCGAATCCATGGACAAGCTGACGATCCAGTTCGCGCTCGTCTTCGCGGCGTATATCCTCGCCTATCTCTTCATGAGCGGCGTCAACCTGCTGATAAACACCGGCCTGCTCGGCGATTTCGGCCGCAACACCGTCCAGCCGCTCATCTGGGGCTTCAACTTCCTCTTCGCCACCGTGTTCGCGCTTCTGCTCAAGTCCGTCCTGCGCGCCCTCAAAAAGAAGGGCGTCATCAAGCGCGAATATTCCAACAACTTCATGCAGACGCGCATCGCCGGCTTCTCCTTCGATATCATGGTCGTGGCGTCGATCGCGGCCATCAATCTCCAGGCGTTCACCTACGCCGATTTCGTCCTGCCGCTCGCCCTCATCTGCGTCGCCGGCGCGGTCGTGACGTATATCTACCTCTCGATCGTGTCGAAGCGCGTCTTCCCAAAATACCCGGACGAGGCGTTTCTGTCCCTCTACGGGATGCAGACCGGCACGGCCTCGACCGGCGTCATCTTGTTGCGCGAGGCCGACCCGAAATTCGAGACGCAGGCCTCGAACAACATCGTCTATCACCAGCCATGGGCCATCGTCTTCGGCTTCCCGATGCTCCTGCTTTTAGGCGTCGCGCCGCGGGGCCTTACGCAGACGCTTATCACCCTCGGCATACTCGTCGTCCTCTTTGTCGTCATGTGCCTCATCCTCTTCAGGCGCAGTATCTTTAAAAATAAGAAAAAATCATGACTCTTTCCGAATTTTTCCGCGGGCATCCGCGCTTCGCGCTCGCCTTTTCCGGCGGGACGGATTCGTCCTACCTGCTTTACGCCGCTGTAAAGGCCGGGTGCGAGGTACGGCCTTACTTTCTCCGCTCCCAGCTCCAGCCCGCGTTCGAGCTGGAGGACGCGGAAAGGCTCTGCGCGGACCTCGGCGCGCGCCTTACGGTGCTGGAGATCGACGCGCTCAAAAACGAAAGCGTCGCCCAAAACGGCCCGGAGCGGTGCTATTTCTGCAAAAAAAGTCTCTTCGGCGTTCTCCGCGAGCGCGCTTCATCCGACGGCTTTACCGTCCTTTGCGACGGGACGAACGCCTCGGACGACGTCAGCGACCGGCCCGGCTATCGCGCCCTTCGGGAGTACGGCGTCCTCTCCCCGCTGCGTCTTTGCGGCCTTACGAAGGCGGACGTGCGGCGGCTTTCGCGGGAGGCGGGGCTTTTTACCGCTTTTAAGCCCTCCTATGCCTGCCTCGCCACGCGCGTCAGAACGGGCGAAAGGCTCACGCCGGAAACGCTCAAAAAGATCGAGGCGGCGGAGGGCGCGCTTTTTTCCCTCGGCTATGCTGATCTGCGCGTGCGCGTCTCGGAGAACCGGGCGCTTTTGCAGCTCCCGGAAGATCAGCTCAAACGCGCCGGGGACGAATGGAAGGACCTTGAGCGGCTGCTCTTGCAGTATTTCGACGACGCCCGGCTCGACGAAACGCCGCGAAATTCCGATTGAAAGGACCCTCTATACATGGACAGGCATGAAACGCTGCGGCTTTTGGAAAACGTGAAAAACGGCCTCGTCTCCCCGGAGGAGGCGCTCCGCGCCTTTTCGGAGGCGCCCTTCACCGATATCGGCTTTGCGAAGATCGACAACCACCGCGCCCTGCGCCAGGGCGTCAGCGAGGTCATCTTCGGCCAGGGCAAGACGCCGGAGCAGATACGCGGCATCGTCGCGGCGATGAAGGAAAACGGCGCGAGAGATATCCTCATTACGCGCGTATCGCCCGCCTGCGCCGACGCGCTCGCCGATATCGAGGGGTTTACATACCTGCCGACGCCCCGTCTCGCCGTCGTGGACAGGGACGGGGGGAAGCCCCTGCGCGGGGCGGTGACTGTCGTCTGCGCGGGGACGAGCGATCTGCCCGTCGCCGAGGAGGCCGCCGTCACGGCGGAGGTGCTCGGGAGTAAGGTGACGCGCCTTTACGACGCGGGCGTCGCCGGCATCCACCGCCTGCTCGCGCATTTGGACGACCTCGCCGGCGCGCGCGCCGTCGTCGCCGCCGCCGGGATGGAGGGGGCGCTCCCCAGCGTCGTCGGCGGGCTCGTCTCCTGCCCTGTCATCGCGGTGCCGACGAGCGTGGGCTACGGCGCCTCCTTCGGCGGCGTCTCGGCGCTGCTCGCCATGCTCAACTCCTGCGCGTCCGGCGTCTCGGTCGTCAATATCGACAACGGCTTCGGCGCGGGCTACCTCGCGCATATCATCAACACGATGGACGGGATACAATAAACGACGAGGCGGCGGATGTAAAGCCCTCCCTTCCGCAGAAGGGAGGCGGCAGCCGCGTATCGCACATCGCGGCTGACGGAGGGTTAGCTTATTATCCGCTTCGCGGGGAAACCCTCAGTCGGCTCCGCCGACAGCTCCCTTGTGCGAAAGGGAGCCAAGAGGCTGATGTTTATATATTGCCGCCGCCCGCCGGAAATTTTCCGGCGGGCGGCGTTCGTTCTGTTTATTATTCCGCGAGCTTATGAAGCGCGTCTCCCGCGAGGCGGTAGACCGTCCACTCCTCCATGGGCTCCGCGCCCAGCGAGCGGTAAAACTCGATGCTCGGGCGGTTCCAGTCGAGGCAGGACCACTCAAAGCGCCCGTACCCCCGCTCGACGGCGATCTGCGCGAGCTTTTTCATCGCGGCCTTTCCATACCCCTTGCCGCGGTGCTCGGGGAGGATGAACAGGTCCTCCAGATACAGCCCCGCCCGGCCGAGAAACGTGGAGAAATTGTGGAAGAATACAGCAAAACCGATCTCCTTCCCGTCCTCGCAGAGAAAGAGCACCTCCGCGCTTTTTTTCTCGAAAAGCTGCTCGCGGAGCTCCTCCTCCGTGGTCGTCACCTCATCGGAGAGCTTTTCATATACGGCGAGCTGCTTTATAAAATACAGGATCAGCGGCGTATCCCGCCGCTCCGCCGCGCGGAAGGTCAGGCGTTCACTCATGCGCTTCGTACCGGCCCACGATGACGCAGGAATTCTGCCCGCCGAAGCCGAAGGCGTCCGACATGGCGATCCTGACATTCTGCGCCTGATTGTCCTTCGTGACGATGTTCAGCCCGCAGCGGTCGTCCTGCTCGCGCATGCCGGTGTTGAGCGGCATCAGCCCGGTCTCGATGGCCTTTACGCAGGCGATGATCTCCGTGACGCCGCCCGCGCCCATCATGTGGCCCGTCGCGCCCTTCGTCGAGCTGACGAAGACCGGCCGCCCGCCGTACACCCAGCGGATGGCCTTCGACTCGGCCAAGTCTCCGACGGCCGTGGACGTGCCGTGGGCGTTTACATAGTCTATCTGATCCGGGGAGAGGCCCGCGTCCTCCAGCGAGAGCTTGATGCACCTCGCCGCGCCCATGCCGTCCGGCTCGGGGGAAACGGGGTTGTAGGCGTCGTTCGTGTTGGCGCAGCCGAGCACCTCGGCGATGATCTGCGCCCCGCGAGAGCGCGCGTGCTCCTCGCTCTCCAGTATGAGCGCGCCGCCGCCCTCGCCCATGACGAAGCCGTTGCGGAACTTATCGAACGGCCGGCTCTCGCCCGTCTTGGAGAGAGCGCCCGTCCGCGCGAGGCTCCGGATGATGGGCGGGCAGATCGCCGCCTCGCCCGCCATGACCACGACGGCGTCGGCCGCGCCGGAGCGGATGAGCATCGACGCGAGCATCACGGCGTCGCCGCCGGACGAGCAGGCCGTCGAGACCGTCATGCACGGCCCCTGTATCTTATGGCTGATGGCGAACTGCGCCGCGGCGATGTTGCCCATCGCCTTCGTGAGGAACTTCGGGCCCGCCGTCTTGCCGCCGAGCGCGGCCCGGAAGCCGTTCTCGCCCACCATGGAAACGCCGCTGAGGGCCGTGCCCATGATGATGCCGGTGCGGACGCCGAAGGCGTTCAGCCCGCTCTGCTTCACCGCCTCCTCCGCGGAGACGTAAGCGTAATACATATATTGCTCGAGGTCCTGCACGAGCTTCGTCGGCAGGAAGTCCTTCGGGTTGAAATCCGTCACCTTCGCCGCGTATTTGATCGGCAGACCGTAGGTCTCGAGGCCGGTGATCTCCCCGATGCCGCATTTCCCGGAGGTGACGCCCTTCCAATACGCCGGCACGCCGACGCCGACGGGCGTCACGGCTCCCATGCCGGTGATGACGATACGTTTCCTGCTCATAGTCAGACCTTGCGGAACGCCAGCACGGCGTTATGGCCGCCGAAGCCGAGCGACGACGAGAGAGAGACGTCGAAATCGGCCTTGCGGGCAGTAAGGGGCGTATAATCGAGGTCGCAGTCCGGGTCGGGGACCGTCAGCCCGATGGTCGGGGGCGCGATGCCCTCGCAGAGCGCCTTGACGGCGACGATGGCCTCCGCCGCGCCGGACGCGCCGAGCATGTGCCCGGTCATGGACTTGGTGGAGCTGATGACGATCTTCCTCGCCAGCTCCTCGCCGAACGCCCTTTTGACGGCCAGCGTCTCCGCCTTGTCGTTCATCGGCGTGCCGGTGCCGTGGGCGTTATAGTAGATCTTATCCGTCTCGACGCCGGTCTCTTTCCAGGCGTCGGCAATGGCGTGCGCGCCGCCCTCCGCCTCGGGATGCGGGGCGGTCATGTGGTAGGCGTCGCAGGTGGAGCCGTAGCCGGACAGTTCGGCGTAGATATGCGCGCCGCGCCTTACAGCCCTCTCATATTCCTCAAGGATGAGCACGCCCGCGCCCTCGCCCATGACGAAGCCGCTGCGCCGCTTATCGAACGGCAGCGACGCCGCGAGCGGGTCGTCGGAGAAGCAGAGGGCCTGCATATTCGAGAAGCCGGCCGCCGCCAGCTCGTTGACCGTCGCCTCCGAGCCGCCGGTTATCATGGCGTCCATATAGCCGTGGCGTATAAGGCGCATGGCCTCGCCGATAGCGTTGCTGCCGGAGGCGCACGCCGTCACGCAGGGCTGCGCCGGGCCCTTGCAGCTAAAGCGCATGGCGATCATGGAGGAGGCCATGTTGCAGATCATCATGGGGATGAAGTAGGGGGACACCTTTCTCGGTCCGGCTTCCAGCATCTTCCTGTGCTCCGACATGAAGGTGGCAATGCCGCCCGTGCCCGTGCCGATATAGACGCCGATGCGATCGTCGGGGACGGTGCCGATGACGCCGCTGTCCTCCACGGCCTGGCACGCCGCCGCGATGGCGAACTGCGAGTAGATATCGCTGTGCATGACGTCGATCTTTTCCATATAGGCGCGGGGATCGAAGTCCCGCACCTCGCCGGCCACCTTGACCTTGAATTTTTCCGTGTCGAATTTCGTGATGGGGCCGATGCCGCATTTCCCGGCGACGAGCGCCTCCCAGAAGGAGGTCACGTCGTTGCCTAAAGGACTTACGACGCCCAATCCCGTAACTACCACTCTTCTCATGTCAATCCTCCGTCTTATCCTCTTCCGCAAGGCGCTCCATCAGCTCGCAGAGCCGCGGCAGCTTCCTCTTCAGATGGATCGGTTTTCTCGTTTCCCGGTCGAGGAAGCAGTGCTCGCTCGTGCCCGTCGCCAAAAGCGCGCCGTCCTCTCCGCTTACTTCATAATCGTACACAAGACGCACGCCGCTGAAAAAACGGATGCGCGTCGAAACGAACGCCAGCTCGTCAAAATGCGCGGACTGCTTATACGAGCAGGCGACGCTTACGACGGGCATGATGACGCCCATCGCCTCTATCTCCCGGTAGGAGACGCCGCGCTGCTTCATATAGTCGGTCCGCGCGTCCTCGAGCCAGCGAATATAGTTCGAGTGGTGCACGATGCCCATCTGGTCCGTCTCAAAATAGCTGACCCGATGGACAAGCGGCCGTATCTCCTCCATACGTCACTTCTCCCGCCGTTCCGTCACGGCGAAGGAAAACTCGGCCCTGACGCAGAGGCGGCCGTCAACGTAGCCCTCGCCCTCCGCGAAATAGAAGGGCTTTTTTACGCGCGTCACGCGGCAGCGCGTCTCAAACGTATCGCCCGGCAGCACCGGCGACTTGAAGCGCACGTTATTGAGGCCGGTGTACAGGGGCATTTTTCCCTCGTCCATGGCGTCCTGCAAGAGCACGCAGACGGACTGCGCCAGAATCTCGCACTGGATGACGCCCGGCACGACGGGCGCGCCGGGGAAATGGCCGCGCAGGAAAAATTCGTCCCCGCGCACATGATAGACGCCCCGGGCCTCGCCGTCGACCGCCTCGACGGAGTCGAGCAGCAGCATGTCGTCCCGGTGCGGCAGTATCTTTTTGATCGCTTCCTTATCCATAGTCCCTCCGCCTCTCACATGGCGATGCCGCCGTCTACGCGGAGCACCTCGCCGGTGATGTACGGCGCCGTCAGCAGGAAATAGACGGCGTCGGCCACGTCCTCGGGCGAGCCGATGCGGCCTAACGGGATGGCCGCCAAAATCTGTTCAGGCGCGGTCGGGAGCTTTTTCGTCATGTCGGTGTCGATGAAGCCGGGCGCGACGGCGTTGCAGGTGATGCCGCGCGAGGCCAGCTCCTTCGCCACGGATTTCGTCAGGCCGATGACGCCCGCCTTCGAGGCCGAATAGTTGGCCTGGCCGGCGTTGCCCATCATGCCGGAAACGGAGCTGATGTTCACGATGCGGCCGAAGCGGCCGCGGATGAAGATGCCGCAGCAGTGGCGGATCATATGGAAGGCGCCCTTGAGGTTCGTGTCCACGACCTTGTCGAAGTCGCTCTCCTTCATGGCGGCGACGAGGCCGTCCTTCGTGACGCCGGCGTTGTTGACGAGGAAATGGATGCCGCCGAAATCCTCCTTGATCGCGGCGACGGTCTCCTTCACGGCGTCAAAGTCCGCCACGTCGCACTGATAGGCCTTGGCCCTCACGCCGTATTCGCTTTCGCAGGCGCGGCACACGTCCTGCGCCGCCTGCTCGCTGCCGGCGTAGATGACGGCGACGTCCGCGCCCTCTTTGGCGAGCCTTCTCACGATCGCCGCGCCGATCCCGCGCGAGCCGCCGGTCACGACGGCCGTTTTTCCGTTCAGCATGCCTGTACCTCTTTTATCACATTGTCCAGATCCTTCATCTCCGCCATGCCGACGGCCCGGACGGAGGGATCGATCCTGCTGATGAACGTGCAGAGCGTGCGGCTCGGCCCCAGCTCCACGAAGAGCCGCGCGCCGGCCGCGATCATGGAGCGCACGATGGTCTCCCAGCGCACGGGATGGCACATCTGCATGGCGAGCGTGCCGCGCACGTCGTCGCCGTAAACGCCGCCGGTACAGTTGGAGTAGACCGGTATCGACGGGGCGGCGAAGTCATACTTCTCCAGCTCCGCCGTAAAGGCGTCCGAGGCATTCTGCATATACGGCGTATGGAATGCGCCCTCCACCTTGAGCGGGATGGCGCGGCCGCCATTTTCCTTGACGGTCTTCATGAAGGCCGCCATTTCCTCCCTGTCGCCGGACACGGTGATCTGCCCCGGGCAGTTGAAGTTGACCGGGTAGACGTTCCCGTACCCCTCGCAGAGCGAGACGACCTGCTCCTCCGTGAGCTTCAAAACGGCGGCCATAGCCGTCGGATGCGCCTTGGAATCCGCGCCCATGAGCGCGCCGCGGCTGGAAACGAGCCGTAGCCCGTCCTCCAAGGAGACGGCGCCGGCGTAGGTCAGCGCGGAGAGCTCGCCGAGCGAGAACCCGGCCGCCATGTCGGCCTTTACTCCCGCCTCCGTCAGAACGGCGACGGCGGCCATCTCCATGGCGAACATGCAGGGCTGGGTGTTGCCCGTCTCCTGCAATTCTTCGTCGGTGCCCTCAAAGCAGGTGCGCGAGGTGCCGGGGCGCACGGCGTCGGCCGCCTCGAATACCCTCCGGGCGGCTTCGGCGTTATCGAACAGGTCGCGCCCCATGCCGGGGTGCTGCGCGCCCTGTCCGGAAAAAACAAAAGCTACTCTACCCATTGGGGCGCCCCCTTCAGGAGAGGTTCGGCCCCCTCGATGACCTCGCGGATGATGTCGGCCGCGGGCTGGGCCTTGTTGACCATGCCGGCGATCTGCCCGGAGAGGAAGCAGCCCTTCTCCCTGTCGCCCTCCTGCACGGCAAGGCGCAGCGCGCCGGTGCCCATCTTGTCGAGCTCCTCATCGGAGGCGCCGCCCCACTCCGCCTTGGCGTAAGCCTTGGGGAAGGGCGTGCGCAGGCTGCGGACCGGGTGGCCGCCCCGCCTGCCCGTGACCATGGTGCAGAGGTCGTTCGCCTTGAGTATCTTTTCCTTGTAAACGGGGTGGATGGAGCACTCCTCCGCAGAGAGGAAGCGGGTGCCCATCTGCACACCGCACGCGCCGAGCATGAACGCCGCGGCGACGCCGCGCCCGTCGGCGATGCCGCCGGCCGCGATGACGGGCAGGTCTGTCGCGTCGCACACCTGCGGCACGAGCGCCATCGTCGTGATCTCGCCGACGTGTCCTCCGCTCTCGCCGCCCTCGGCGATGACGGCGGACGCGCCGAGGCGCGTCATCAGCTTCGTCATGGCGACGGACGGGACGACGGGGATCACGCGGATGCCGGCCGCCTTCCACTGCTCCATGTATTTCGAGGGGTTGCCGGCCCCGGTCGTCACGACCGCGACCTTCTCCTCCGCGGCCGCGGCCGCGACCTCGTCCGCAAAGGGGCTGAGGAGCATGATGTTGACGCCGAACGGCTTCTGCGTGAGCGATCTCACGATACGGATCTGCTCGCGCACGTAAGAGGCGGGGGCGTTGCCCGCGCCGATGATGCCGAGCCCGCCGCCCTCGGAGACGGCGGCCGCAAGCTTGCCGTCGGCAACCCAGGCCATTCCGCCCTGAAAGACGGGATAGCGGATGCCGAGCATATCACACAGTACGGACTTTATCATTATTCTTTAGGCATCTTGCTCTCTATGTAGGCCACGAGCTCGCCGACGGTCTCGACCTTCTCCTCGAGCTCGATCTCAAAGCCGATCTTGTCCTCGAGATTCATGAGCATCTCCACGGTGTCGAGCGAGTCAATGCCGAGGTCCTCGAACCTCGTCTCCATCTTGATCTCGGAAACGTCGCAATCGTTCCTCTCCGCGATCTGTTCCGCAATAGCCTGAAAAATCATATTGTTTACCTCCTGCAACAAGTGCGTTAAAATGGCTGCCGGCCGCATATCGGCGCGGACGACGGCACAGTTCCGGATTATATATCTAATCCTTTGGATTAGTATAATTCATCCGTCCCCCTATGTCAAGCGGATTGTAATAAAGTATTTTGCTTGCTATCAAAACGAAAAATTGTTATAATATTTGCAAAATGAGGCGAGGCCACCACGCGCGGGAGGCGACTTATGGAATTCGACAAAAGACTGATCGCCGGCAAGCTCCGGCGCTGGGAAAAGTATCTGGACGACTATACGCTGCCGGCGTGGGAGGACATCCCCGACACCGGCCTTTACATGGGCGAGGTCATTTCCCTGCTGAAATCCTACCTCGACTACATGCCGCCGGAGCTCAAGGAGGAGCAGTTCATCACGGCCGCCGCCATCAACAACTACGTCCGCAAGCGGGTGATGCCGGAGCCGGTCGGGCGGAAGTACTACCGCCTCCACATCGTCTATCTCATCATGATCTGCTCCTTAAAGCAATGTTTGAGCATCCCGACGCTCCAGACGATGCTCCCCCGGGACCTGACCGGCGAGGAGCTGCGGGAGACCTACGTCTCCTACACGCGCCTCCACCGCGAGGCGGTGACGTATTTCACGAAGCAGGTCCGCCGCGCCGCCGGCGGAATCCTCGACCACGAGCCCGCGCCGGACGGCGGGACGTCCTTTGACAGGACGGGCGACCTCATCACCGTGACGGCGGTCATCAGCGGCTTTGCGCGCCTTCTGGCGGAAAAGCTCCTGCTGCTGGAGGGCAAAACGCTTGAAAACGGCGGCAGCATCGAGATCGTCGGTCAGGAGCGGAGAAAACCGTAAAACGAAGGGAAGGGCGCGCCGCCTGAAGCAGCGCGCCCTTCAGTGAAATGCCCGTCATCCGGGCGTGAATTCCCGCCTCGCGGGGTGAAATCCGGCTGCCGCCGGGTGAAATCGCGCCTCAAGGGCGCGGTTATGGTATCCCCTGCGGGGATGATAAAAAGCGGCCTGTTGCCAAACGTTCCCTCGGCAACAGGCTCTTGTTGTTTTTTTACAATTTCTCAAATATCAGGCTGGAATTCTGCCCGCCGAAGCCGAAGGAGTTCGTCATGGCGGCGGCGATATCCGCCCTCACCGCCTCCCTCGCCGCGAGGCGCAGGGGGAAATCCGGCTCGGAGAGGTTGAGCGTCGGCGGGACGACGCCGGTCTGCATCGCCTTTATGCAGGCGATCGCCTCGGTGACGCCGCCCGCGCCCATCATGTGCCCCGTGGCCCCCTTCGTCGAGCTGACGAGCGGCCCGCCTTCTCCGAAGACCGAGAACGTCGCGGCGGCCTCCGCCGCGTCGCCGGCGACGGTGCCGGTGCCGTGGGCGTTTATATATCCGATATCGGCGGGCGAGAGGCCGGCCATGCGCAGCGCCGATACCATGCAGTCGGCGGCGCGCCGACCTCCCGGCTCCGGGTCGGTGACGTGGAAGGCGTCGCAGTTGTTCGCCCAGCCGGTGAGATACGCCTCCGCCGATGCGCCGCGCGCGCGGGCGTGCGACTCCGTCTCCAATAGAAGCGCGCCGCCCCCTTCCCCGATGACAAAGCCGCCGCGGCGCCGGTCAAACGGGCGGCACGCCCCCTTCGGGTCGTCGTTTAAGCGCGAGAGCGCCTGCGTATTCGCCAGCGAGTAGAGCACGAGCGGGCAGAGGATGGACTCCGCGCCGACGACCAAAACGGCGTCGGCGGAGCCCGTGAGCAGCAGCGTCGCGCCGGCGGCGATGGCGTCCCCGCCGGAAGCGCACGCCGTCGAGACCGTAAGGCTCGGCCCCCGGATACCCTGCGCGATGGAGATCTGCGCCGCCGCGATGTTGGCCAAAATCCTCGGCACGAAGCGCGGCCCTACGTTTTTGTGGACGGCGCGCGTCAGCGCCTCCTGCTGGTCGGCCGTCGCCGCGATGCCGGCCATGGCCGTGCCCATGACGATGCCGAACCGCTCCGGCTCGGCGGGGGTCTCTCTCCCCAGCGCCTCGGCCGCCGCCGCGAAGGCGTACTGCGTGAAGGCGTCCGTCTGCCGCAGCAGCTCGCGCGGGAGCAGCTTTTCGGGAAAGTCCTTCACCTCCGCCGCGATGCGGACGGCGAGGCCGCTCGCGTCGAAGCGGCTGATCGTATCCACGCCGCAGTCTCCCTTTATCAGATTGTCCCAGTAGGCCCCGAGGCCGACGCCGATCGGCGTGACGGCGCCCATGCCGGTGACGGCTATCCTTTCCCTCTTCACGCTCATAACGCCCGCCTTTACAAAACAAGTCCCTTCTTGTATAATAGCAAAAACGGATAAATCCGCAGCATTTTGCACCATGATTATAACAACGCCGTCATGCGCTGTCAACGGAGGTGTTTTCGTGGACCTCAACCAGATACGCAGCTTTCTCGCCGTCACGCAGACGCTCAATTTCACGAGCGCCGCGAAGCAGAACGGCGTGCCGCAGTCCACCATCAGCCGCCAGATCAGCGACCTCGAGACGCAGCTCGGCGTGAAGCTCTTTTACCGCACGACGCGCGACGTGCAGCTCACGGAGGAGGGACGGGCCTTCCTCCCCTACGCGCTCGAGATGACCGAGGCGGAGAAAAGGGGCGCGTCCGCCGTCCGCCAGCTCCGCGACGGCGCGCAGGGGAGACTGTCCGTGGCGGCCGTCGCCTCCGCCGGCGCGTTCCTCTCGGACTGCCTCTATGACTTCGGGCGGAAATACCCCGACGTCGCGGTGGACATCGCCTGCGTCTCCGGCGGGGACGCGCTGCTCTCCGAGGGGCAGGACCCCTACGATTTTCACTTCCTGCACGCGGACATGCTGCCCCCCGGCGAGGCGTTCGACGCTATCCCGACGCACACGGACCAGCTCTGCCTCATCGCCCGCGCCGGGCGCGATATCACGCTTGCGGACCTGCCGGGCGAGCGGTTCATCCTCCTCTCGGAAAACGAAAGCCCGATCCTCTACATGCTGGCGATGGACTTTTTCCGCTCGCGGCGCTTTTCGCCGAACATTGCCGCCGAGCCGGACAGCGTCCGCGCCGTCCTCCTCGCGGTGAGCGCGGGCCTCGGCGTGACGATCCTCCCCTCGGCCCTCGCGCGCGCGTACCTGCCAGAGAGGCTCTCGTCCCTGCCGCTCGATATCGAGCTCGGCTACGCCGCCGCGTGGAAAAGATCGCTCTTAAACCCCGCCGCGCGGCTGTTTCTGGAGGTCGTGCGGGAAAAAGCGGGGAAATAAACGGAAACATGACGAAGGGGCTGCTGCCATGTCGCAACAGCCCCTTCGTTTTTTCTTGTCGTTCACGCGGCGAGGGTCAGCTCGGCCGCCTCGCTCATCGGCACATATTGGCTGCCCAGCCAGAACAGTCTGGCGCTGTCGGCGCCCGCGGCCACGCTCACGCTGCCTCCGGTCTCGCTGACGATCTCTACGGAGAGCATCTGCCCCTTTTCGTTATACGCCGCCACGAAGACCGGGGACGTATCGGACACGTCGCCCGTGACCGTTACCTCCCGCCCCTTCACTTCGTATTCGAGGCTCTTTTCCCCTTCGCCGGCCAGCGTCCCGACGCTGACCTTCTCAGAGACGGAAAGGCGCTTCCACGGGGTCGCGTAGCTGCTGTAGGCCGGGACGGCCCCCTTGGCGCTTACGAGGAAATCGCCCACGTTTTTGCCCAGATACAGCGTGCCGCCCTCCGCCTGCCATGTAACGCCGCCGAGGCAGACGCCGTAATTGCCCGGCGTTTCGCCGTCAAAGGCGTTGTCGCGGAAGGCGCAGCCGTTGAAGTCGCAGCTTTCCGAAAAGGCCGCCGTCACCTTTTCCGTATTGCGGTTGTTGAAGAAGAGGCAGTCGTTGAACTGAACGCCCGGCTCGCCGCCGCCGTACGCCGTGGCCAGCGTCACGCAGGGATAGCTGTGCTTGTTCTGATAGTCGTTCCCGCTGATGATGCAGTTGTCGTAAACGGCGTCGCTGCTGGCCGCGTAAACGGCGGCGTAGACGCAGTCGCGCAGGATGCTGCCCGTCACCGTGACGTCGTGGCTGTTTTGCAGGAAGGTCCCGCTCAGGCCGCAGCCCCAGAGGTCGCAGCCGTTTATCTCCAGACCGTACGCGTTCAGCGCGCTGACCACGTGGGCGTGGCCGTAGCTGGTAAGGCCCGCTTCGGCCGTCCCCGTGCAGCTCCCGACGGACGTGCTCACGCCGGAGTGGCCGAGTATGAGCCCGTCGAGCGTGATATAGCCGAGGCTCCCCGAATTGCCGACCTGAATGACCGGTGTGCCCGCATTGCGGGAAAGAAGCTCGACCCTGCCGGGGTTTTTGGCGGCGATCGTCACGTCCACCACCTTGTCAAGCTTGATCGCGTAATCCATTTCATAAAGGCCGTCGTCCAGTATGACCCTCGTGTGGCTGGGGATGTCGAGCACCCTGTTGCCTCCCGAAAATTTTTGCAGCACGTCGTCGAAATCCTCCTGCGTGGAGACCGTGATCTCCGTCACGGGGCAATCGCCGTAGTCCGAGCCGTCCCACGTAAGGCCCCATATCGCCGCCAGAAGCTGGGCGTGGCTGCGGTCATAGCCCTTTATGACCAGATCCTCGGCGCAGCCGTCAAAGGGGTTAGCGGCGTTCATGCCGCCGTTGCCGTTGAAGCTCTCCAGCGTATAGGGGAGGACCGCCTCGCGCAGGGCGGGACAGTTGTAAAAATTGTTGCGGCCCAGGCTTAAAACGCCTTCCGGAAAAACGATGCGCGGCAGGCTTTGGCAGGAATTGAAGACGTAGTCGCCGATCTTTGTCATGCCGCTCCCAAGATCGATCTTCTCAAGAGCCATGCAGTACCCGAAAGCGCCGTAGGGTATCTCCGTCAGGCCGTCGCCCAGCGTGACGGTCTTCATTTTCTGGCAGTTATAAAACGCATAGGCCCCCATGGCGGTCACGCTGTCCGGTACGGCCGCCGCCGTCAGCTGATAGCAGTAGCTGAAGGCATACGCCCCGATCTCTGTCACGCCTTCGCCGATGGTGAGGTCGGTCATATAGCAGCTTTCAAAAGCGCCGGAACCGATTTTTTTCACATTACCGGGGATACTGACCTTTTGAAGCGCATAGCAGCTATGAAACGCATTGCTGCCTATCGAGGTCACGCCCTCCCCGATCGCCAGCACCTTTATGTCGCCCAGCATCGAATGGAACGGGCTGTCCGACGAGGAGGCATAGTCCGTCATCGCCCCCGTGCCGCCGATCGTCAGCGTCCCGGCGTCGTCCAGCGTCCAAGTCAGGTCTTCTCCGCAGGTCCCGCTGGTTTCTCCCTCCGCCGAGGCCGTGACCGCCGTCAGCGCGCACAGGGCCGACAGGAGCAGCAGGATAAGCAGTTTTTTCTTCATAGCGCGTCCGCTTCCCTTCGTTTTGAACCGGTTTTGCATTATTATACTGCTTTTCCCAGATTTATACAAGTCCGGCTGCGGCGAAGCGCCGCGAAAACTGACTTCGCGGCGCTTCGTTTCGTATGATTACTTTCTCTCCACCAGCTTGAGGAGCTTCTCGTGCAGGTCGGGGAATTTATGCTTTATGGACATGGGGCCGTACTTTAGCCCTGGCTTATTGCCGTCGGGGCTGAAGAAGTGGACGCTTTCTCCCTCGTAGCAGAGCTCGCCGGTCTCCTCGTTTCGCACCTCGTAAGAAAAGCCCATGCGCACGCCGGTGTACTCCGTGAGCCATATCTCCACGGAGAACGGGTCGTCGTAATAGAGAAAGCCCTTGAACCTCCCCGACGCGGAGGCGCAGGGGATGATGATACCGCGCCTTTCCATCTCGCCGTACCGCTCGATGTTGGCGGCGAACCAGTCGAGGCGCGCGTCCTCCAAAAGGCGCAGGTAATTCGAGTGGTGGACGACGCCCATGCGGTCCGTCTCATAATATTTCACGCGGCGGTGATATACCCAGCTCATATCACACCTTCTTTAATAAGCCGGCCTCAAAATCCTTCTCCGCCTGCTGCTTCATGACGAAGTGCATCTTCTTGCCGGTGGCCGTGAGCGGGAGCTCGTCAACGAAGCGGTAGTACCGCGGCCGCTTGTAGAAGGAGAGCAGCGGGCTTTCCTTGCAGAATTCGACCAGCTCCTCGACCGTGAGCGACGGGTCCTTCGGGATGACATACGCCGCGACGGCCTGACCGCGCACATTGTCCGGCACCGCCGTCACCATCGAGTCGGAGACCTTCTCGCAGGTGTTGAGCACCTCCTCGACCTGGCTGGGGTAGATGTTCTCCGCCGCGCAGACGATCATGTCGTCCTTGCGCCCGCAGACCGTTATGTAGAGATTATCCGTCCATGTGCCGAGGTCGCCGGTGTACATCCAGCCCTTATAAAATTTCTTCTCCTCCTCTTTGGGGTTGTTATAATAGCTGAACGTGCTCTTGGCGGGCGAACGGATGATGATCTCGCCGGCGGTCTCCCCGTCGGTCGGGACGAGGTCGTCCGGCTCGGCTTTTTTGCCGTCCTCCAGCACGCGGACGACGCGCACCTCGTCGTCGATGCAGCTCCCGCCGACCGTGCCGGCGAAATCCGGCAGATCGTAGGGGCGGAGGAAGGAATTCCAGAACGACTCCGTCGTGCCGTAGCCGTTAAAGATATTCGGCGTCAATATCTCCAGATAGCGCATGCAGGCCGCCTTCTCAAACGGCGCGCCCATGGTGACGAGGCCGCGCAGGCCGCCTATATCCACCGGATGCCGCTCCTGAATGCGCGCGAGCATCTCCAAAGACGCCGGCGCGCCCATGAGGAAGGTGACGCCGTACTTCTCCACCCACTGCAAACACTGCTTGGGGATGAAGTTTCGCGCCACGACGAGAGCCGCGCCCAGATAGAACGTCGGCCCCGGCCCGCCGCAGTGGCAGCCGCCGCGGTGGAACCACGGCGTCATGTTCATGGTCACGTCGTTCACGTTCATGGGGTAGTGCATGATGACGTCGTGCGCGGAGAGCAGGTCGTTTATGTCGTTGAGCGGCACGCTCTTCGGCATGGCCGTCGTGCCCGAGGTGCACAGGCGGATGACCTCGTCATAGATGTGCGGGACGAAGTCCATCTCCGGGTCCGTCTCCTCCCGCCCGGCCACGTAGTCCTCATAGGCGATGTGCCCTTCCGGCACGGGATGCCCCTTGTAGTTGTCGGCCATGACGGCCCGCTTCGGCGGGAACTTCGCCAGCTTCACGGCCTTCTCCGCCATCTCGCGCACCTCGGCGGAGTAGATAAAGACCTTCGGGCGGTTATGGTCGATCAGCAGCGCGACCTCGCCGGGGGCGAGGTTAAAGTTCGCGGGGTTCAGGATCGCGCCCACCTTGCGCGGCCCGATATACGTAAAGGCGAATTCCGGACAGTTCAGCATCGTCGTCATCACGACGTCGTTCTTGCCGACGCCGTCGGCGCGCAGGGCGTGCGCCAGCCGGTTCGCTTCCCGGTTCAGCTCGGTGTAATCCCACGTCCTGTTCGTCAGCGGGTCGGTCATCGCCCGCCTGTTTTTGTAACGCCGGACGTTGCGCATGAAGCCGTTGAGCCAGGTGAAGTGGTGCTCGAAGGTGTCGATGAACATCGCGTCGTTGTACGTTCTCTGCAAGGCTATTACCTCCAAATTTTGATTATATGATAGCAAATTCGGATTATATTGGCGCAAAAACCGAGCGATCTTTCAATCGCATATTTGCATTATATAATAGCAAACTCGGAATGTAAACAGTTTTTTTGAAAAAAGCCGCCCGTTTGACGCGGCGGCTGAACGGTGGTACTATATATTATACTAACTTCTCTGTGAGGAACGATACGTGAACCGTTATATCGTCATGTTTATCCTTTTCAGCGTTTTCGGCTGGGTCTGGGAGAGCGTCTACTGCACGGCCAGGGAGCGGAAATGGGCCAACCGCGGCTTCCTGTTCGGCCCGCTCTGCCCCATCTACGGCTGCGGGACGCTCATCGGCCTCGCCGTGTATGACCTGGCCGGCGCGGGGGCTTTGCCGGAACTGAACGCCTGGCAGAGCTTCGCGGCGGGGTTTCTGGTCAGCATGGTGCTGGAATACCCGACCTCGTGGGCGCTGGAAAAGCTCTTTCACGCGCGCTGGTGGGACTACAGCCGCGTGCCGCTGAACATAAACGGCCGGACGAGCGTCCCCACGTCATTGGCCTTCGGCCTCGCCTCCATCCTGCTGATGAAGGTGCTGCTGCCGTGGGCCGACGGGCTGCTCTCGCGCCTGCCCCCCGCGCTCATGAACGCGCTGGCGCTGCTTACCGTGGCCGAGCTCTCTGCGGACGTGACGCTCACAGCCTCGTCGCTGACCGATTTCCAGAAGCGCGTCGCCGAGGTCGAGGCCGGCTTTCAGGAGCACATGACCGACCTCGTCGCCCGATTGTACGAGGGGAAGGCGCCCGTGCGCCTCGGGGCTGCGCGGCGCGTGGCCGTTTTCAAGCTGCCGGGGCGAAGGACGGACATCGCCCGACTCTTAAAGGAGCAGCGCTGGGAAGAGCTGCGGGAACGGCTGAGGAAATAATAATACGGAGGCGGCTGCTTTCGCAGCGCCTCCGTATTTTATCATCCAGCGTCCTTTAATTGTTTTTTGTTATCGTACATGGCGGCGTCCGCGCGCTCGAAGACCGACGAGAACGCGGCGTCCGCCGGCGTAACGTCGGCCAGGCCGCTCGCGATGACGACGCCCTCGCGCAGCGTCCCGTTCAGGCTCCCCTCGCGCAGCGTCGTCAGGATGTTCGCCCGGGCGTCATAGTCCGAGCCGCTGAGGATCACTACGAATTCGTCGCCGCCGATGCGGTAGACGGGGCTGTGCTTAAAGAGGTTGCAGACGACGGCGGCGGCGTCCTTCAGATACTGGTCGCCGGCCTTGTGCCCCTGCGTATCGTTTATCTCCTTTAAGCCGTTCACGTCGCAGACGACGACGGCGAATTCGCCCGCCTCATGGGCGCGCAGCTTCTCATCCCACAGCTCCTCGGCCTCGGCGAAGGCGTGCTTGCTCTTGACGCCGGTGAGAGCGTCGCGGCTGTAAAGCTCGCGGGCCGCGCGCAGGGCCCTCGCCTGCTCCTCCTCCTGCCGCTGTTCCTCGGTGAGCTGGTCGTTCACATTGCTCACGCCGATGATGATATGGCGGCTGTCGGCCTGCTCGGCGCTTATCACCTTCATGCGGTAATATTGCGGCGCGCCGTCTATCAGCAGCCGGTAATCGAGGAAGAGCGACGGCCTCTGGGTCAGGACGGAGCACAGCATGTCCTGCTTCAGCGCGGCGGAGACCTTTTCCCTGTCGTCCTCATAAACGACCTTCGGGATGTTCTGCTGACACTCCGCGAAAAACTGCGTGCCCGACGTCTCCAGCTTGAGGCTGCCGTACGCGCCCTCCGACACGAACTCCAGATAGTCGCCCGTCGTCGTATCCACGTAGTAGATGCTCTCCATATCGCGCGACAGCGCCCGGGAGAGGCTGTTGAAATCCAGCCGGTCCGCCGTCTCGTGCGCGCGGACCGCCTTGAGCTGCTCGTCCACATTGCTCACGCCGATGACGATATGATGGTCGTCGTGGGTATTGGCCCGCACGGCTTTGAGGTTGTAGTACATCGGCGCGCCGCCTATCAGCAGCCGGTAAGTCATGGAGAAGGGCTGGGAGCCGACGAGCTGGCTCAAAAGCGTTTCCTTCTTCATGTTCAGGAGCACCCGCTCCTGATCCGGCGCATAGACGACGCGCCGGACGTTCGTATCCGTGTCCGCAAAGAAATCCGCGCCGCTGCGCTGGATCTGGAGGTCCTCGTACTTGCCCTCGGAGCTGAACTCCACGTAATGATCGTTCTCCACGTCCACGTAGTAGACGCTCTCAAAGCCGCTGGAGAGGGCGTAGGTGATCTTACCGAAGACCGCCTCATGCTGGGGGTCGCCGCCCTTCTTGTCGACCGGCTCCGGCAGGGTCTCCCCCTGCCCCTTGCGGTCGATGATGAACCGCTCATATTCCCCGGCCGGCACCGGCGGGGAGAAGTAGTAGCCCTGCACCATGTCGCAGCCCATGGCCTTGAGCGCGTTGAGCTGTTCCTCCGTCTCCACGCCCTCGGCGATGATCGGCACGGCCAGATAATCCGCGATATCGATGATGACCTCCAGCATACGCGTGTCCTTCCCGCGGTCGAAGGCGTTGCGGATGAACTGCATATCGAGCTTCAGCGCGTCTATGGGCAGCGTGGAGATCATGTTGAGCGAGGAATAGCCCGTGCCGAAATCGTCCATCTCGACGCGGAAGCCCTGTGCCCGCAGGTCGTTGACCGTGCCGATGATCTGCTCGGAATCCTGCGTGTAGGCCGATTCGGTGATCTCCAGCAGCAGCTCGTGCGGGCTCAAGCCGTTTTCGTCCAGTATCCGCCGGAAGGTGCCGAGGAGGTCCGGGTCGTACATGTCGATGCGCGACACGTTCACCGACACGGGGACGGCGAACTGGAATCGCTCCTTCCACTCGCGGATCTGCGCGGCCGTCGTCTGCCAGACGTAACGGTCCAACGCCTGAATGAGTCCGTTTTCCTCAAACAGCGGGATGAAGACGCCGGGGCTGATGAGTCCCAGCGAGGGGTGCTTCCATCGCACCAGCGCCTCGGCGCTGGCGAGGACGGGTATCTCGGGGCGCACGTCGAATTTCGGCTGATAATAGACCTTGAACTGCCGTTCCTCGATGGCGCGGTGGAAATCCTCGATGAGCTGTTCGGCGTAGAGCTCCCGCTCGTGCATGGCGTCGTTATAGATGCCGATGGTCCGCGTGAAGCTGTTGCGCACGGTGTCCGCCGCGCTCTTGGCGCGGTCGAAGCGCCGTTCTATATCGAGGGTCTTGTCTACGTTTTCATAGACGCCCATGCGCAGGCGCACGCGCGTCCCCGTCTCGTCCTCCGCGACGCCGGAGGAGGCGCTCTCGAGGATGGTGCGGTAATCCTTCCCGTGGGGGCAGTAGACCATGAAGGTATCCGCCTCACGGCGGCAGACGATACCGCCCGTGTCGGCCACGAGCTCGCGGACCTTCTCGCCGATGCGGCGCAGCACGCTGTCTCCGAAGGCCGTGCCGAAGCGCTCGTTTATCATGCGGAAGTGGTTCACGTTCACCACGATGGCGTCCATCTCGAGGTCCTCGTGATGCTGGTCGAACTGCTCGGCGTAGCGGTAAAAATACTCGCGGTTATAAAGCCGCGTCAGCGGATCGCGCTCGGTGGACTGGATGATCTGCCGGTCCTCGCTGAGTTCGATGCTGCGGCGTATGCGCGCGTGGATCACATCCGCGCGCGGGTAGGGCTTGGGGATGAAGTCGCTGGCGCCGAGGCTGAGGCTCTCCACCTCCGCGTCCTGGTCGGCGGTCAGCACGATGACAGGTATCTGGCCCAGCGCCGGGTCCTCCTTCATGGAGCGCAGTACCTCCTGGCCGCTGAGCCCCGGCATGTTCAGATCGAGCAGGATGAGCGAGAGCGTTCCTCTGTGCTCTCTGGCGAGCTGCAGCGCCTCAAGACCGTTCTCCGCGAGCAGCAGCTCGTAATCCTCCTTGAGCACCTCGCCCAAAAGGATGCGGTTGATCTCTTCATCGTCGGCGATCAGCACCTGGCGCTTCCCGTTTTTTGAATGGAATTTCACATGTTCTCTCAACATGGCGCTGCGTCTTCCTTCCTTCGTTTTTCGCTGCGGCCGCGAAGCCAGTCAGGACTATTATAATAACCGTATTAACCGCGTTGCGGTTATCGCTTCGCGGTTATTATAACATGTCCACAGGACATGTTATATGGCCATGTGCCGTCTTCGACGGCACGGCTTTTGCGCGTCGCCTCGGAGAGGCGACATGCGCAGTTATAATAACCGCTTCGCGGTTATTATACCATGACCGTAGGGCATGGTATAATGTGCCATGCGGCGTGTCCTCACGCCGCGGCTAAAATCCAGTATAATGATTGCGTCGCAATCATTATACCATATAATTTCCGGCATGAACAGCCTAAAACAGGCGTCTTTTCATATATATCATACATAGAAAACGGCCTCGTCCTCCAGCCGCAGGCAGGCGAGCCGCCCGTTCGGGAACCGGCTGCGGTAGGCGCACCCACAGTCTACGTTGTAAAAGACGCAGTCCCGCTTCTCGTCCCGCCAGCGGAAGACGCGTCCGTCGTTATAAAAGCAGAACTCCCGCGCGATGGTCGGCGTATGTCCGGCGACGATGAGCCCGTGCGGCACGCCGCCGCGGCTGCACGCGTCGTCTCTGGCGTGGAGACAGAAGTCCCTGGCCTCCGCGCCCTCCGCCCCGTCGCGGTAGCCCGCGTGGACGACGACGCACGTCCGGCCGCCGAGCGGAAACGTCACGTAAAGCGGCATCTCCCGTATCATGGCCGCCCAGCCGTAAAGCGACTCCGGCGTGACGGACGGCTCGGCGATAAGGCGCTCGACCGTCCCGCGCTTGTCGAACGGCAGATACGCCCCGAAGCCGCGTTCTTCGTAAAGACGCGCCGTCAGACGGAAAAGCGCGGCGGCGTCCAGCGCCGACACCTCCGGCGCTTCTGCGGCGCGCCGCATGAGCTCGACGGTAAAGGCCATATCCTCCTCGTGGTTGCCGCGGACGGGCGTCACGTTCGAGGGACGGCCTTCCAGCCACCGCAGCGTCTCCAGGCTCTTCGGCCCGCGGTCGACATAGTCGCCGGCGAGGTAGACCCGGTCGCCTTCCGAGAAGGCGATCACGTCGAGCATCCGCAGCAGCTCATTCAAGCAGCCGTGTATATCCCCGATCACATAGGTGCTCAAGCAGGTCCCTCTTTTCCGTTCGTCCGTATCTCCCGCCGGCGCAGACCGGCGGTACGCTTTATTGTACCACCGTCGGCGGCAGACTGCAAAGGCGGATACGGAAAATCCGCGCATCTTCTGCGGAAAAGTCAAAAAACAAAAGCACCCAACCTCTGCCCGGCTGTTTTGCAGGTAGAATTATCCATCTCTGTCCGCTATAATACCTTAAAAGGGACGCGACACGCTTCGTATCGCGGATGTGAAGCGCCGTTTCTTGAGGGACCCGCCTGACTGTGGTACCGTTTGCCGGGTTCTGTATTGACTTATGTCCGGCGATAATGTAATATATCATCTATCAGTATAGGTCATCTGCACGCTTCAAAGGAGCTATGACATGCGAAATTCGGCAAAAGACGAACTGGAGATGGCGTCCAGAAGGGAACTGATGCTGGAAACCGGCTTTCGTATCTTTGCCGAAAAGGGCATCGAGGCGGTATCCATGCAGGAGGTTGCCAACGCCTGCGGCCTCGGCGTAGCCACGCTGTACCGCTATTTTAATACAAAGCTGCTATTCGTCATTGCCGTCGGAGCGAAAAAATGGGAGGAATTGTTCGAGGAGGTCGAGGCGGAGCGGGTCCGCCGCTGCTGCGAGCTTATGACCGCCGCGGAGGAACTGGATTTCAGCCTCAGCATATTTATCATGTTCTATCGCGAGCACCGGGACGTTCTTCGGTTCAATCAGAACTTCAACAACTTCGTGATACGCGAAAAGGCGACGGCCGACCAGCTTCATGCCTATATGAAGGCGATCGAGCCCTTCTCGATAAATTTTCACCGGCTGTATGAAAAGGGCAAGCGCGACGGCACGATACGCACCGAACAATCGGAACAGACCGTATATAACTCCACGATACACATCATGCTGGCGGTTTGCGTGCGCTATGCTCAAGGCGTCATCCTGCGCAGCGACGACCCGGACGATCTGACAAAGGAACTGTTCATCCTCAAGCGGATGATGATGAACACCTATGTGCTGCCGCAAAAAAGCAAATAAAGGCACGACATTTTTATTGCTTTATTGTGATAGACTTTATATCACAATAGGCGCTTTTAAAACCTGGGGATGATAGGCTGATTTGGAAGGGGGCGCTTAAAAAGCGAGGATATCAAAGACGCGGGCGCCCGGATACGGCGGGAGCCGGAGCGGACCGGAGCCGAAGAAAAAGCCCGGCGCGGCTGCTGTTCCGGATATTCCTGTCCGCCGCTTTAGGCGGGCGGATCGCCCGGATAATTAACAAAAAGAAAGGTGATGTTTATGAAGAAAAGGTTTTTTAAAGGTATGGCGGCGGTGCTGACGCTGCTGATGCTGCTGTCCGCCTGCTCGTCGGGGACACCCGCTCCCTCACCGCCGGGGGAGATCCCCCCTTCAAGCCCGGAGACGGCGTCGCCCTCGCCGGAGCCGACCGCGGCCGCCGTACAGGAAAGCGACAGCTCCGTCAAGGGCGCGACTGAACATACCAGGCAGGCCAACGCCGCCTGGTACGACCGGCTGGACTTTGACGACGAGAGCGAGAAGGAAAACGCCCTGCGCGGCCTCATCGAAGCGCCCGAGAGCCTCATCCTCTATGATGCCGACGGCAACGTGGTCTGGAACGTGGCGGATTACGCTTTCGTAAACGAGCTGGAGACCGCCCCGGACACCGTGAACCCCAGCCTGTGGCGCAACACGCTGTATAACTCCTACGCCGGCCTTTTCGAGGTCTGCGACGGTATTTATCAGGTCCGCGGCTATGACATGGCCAACGCCACCTTCATCCGCACGGATAACGGCTGGATCGTCTTCGACGTGCTCATGTGCACGCAGGACATGGAGGCGGCCAAGGCCCTGATGGAAAAGCATTTCGGCGAGCTCAACATTCTGGCCGTGCTTTACAGCCATTCCCATATCGACCACTACGGCGGCGTTCTGGGCCTCATAGACCGCGAGGAAACGGCGGATGGGAGCCTGCCCTTACAGGAGCAGCTCGCCTCCGGCAAGGTCGTTGTGCTGGCCCCCGAGGGTTTTTTGGAGCACGCCGTCAGCGAGAACATTTACGCCGGCAACGCCATGGCCCGCCGGGCCATGTATCAGTATGGCACGCTTCTGACCCCCGGCGAGACGGGCCGAATGGCCATGGGCATCGGCCTGGGGCAGTCCGTGGGCAACACCGGCCTCATCGCCCCTACCTACGACGTCGCCTCTGACGAGACCATCACCATCGACGGTCTGGAGATACAGTTCCAGCTCACCCCCGGCACGGAAGCGCCGGCGGAGATGAACGCCTACTTCCCGCGCTACCGCGCGCTTTGGCTGGCGGAAAACTGCACCGGCACCATGCACAACCTCTATACCCTCCGGGGCGCGGAGGTGCGCGACTCAGCGGCCTGGGCAAGCTATATCCTTGCCGCCGAGCAGCGGTTCGGAGACGAGACCGACGTGGTGTTCCAGTCCCACAACTGGCCGCATTGGGGCACCGACAGCATCAAGACCTATATGGAGGACACAGCGTCCGTCTATCAGTACATCCACGACCAGACGCTGCATTACCTGAACCTCGGCTATAACGCCGCCGAGATCTCCAACCTGCTGGAGCTGCCGGAGGACCTCGACCGCGTCTGGTACACCCGCCAGTATTACGGCACCCTCTCTCACAACATCAAGGCCGTCTATCAGAAATATATGGGCTGGTACGACGCAAACCCCGTGAATCTGAACCCCCTGTCGCAGGAGGACGCGGCGAAAAAGTGGGTGGAATATTCAGGCGGCCCCGACGCCGCGCTGGAAAAGGCCCGTCAGGACTATGAAAACGGCGAATATCAGTGGGTGGCCCAGATCACCAGGGAGCTGATCTTTGCCGATCCCTCCAACCGGGCCGCCCGCGACCTGTGCGCCGACGCTTTAGAGCAGCTCGGTTATCAGGCGGAGAGCGGCACCTGGCGCAACGCTTACCTGACAGGGGCGCTGGAACTGCGGGAGGGCAATCAGGCCGACATCGCCAAGACCGCCTCCGGCGGCAACGACGTCCGGCAGGCCATGACTACCAAAATGATGCTGGATTACATCCGCATAGCCACCGACGCCATGGCGGCGGCCGAGGACGACTTCAGCATGAACCTGACCGTATCCGACACCGGCGAGACCTTCTATGTAAAGCGGACGAGCGGCGTTATGCTCTATTATCCCGGCACGGCCGGGGAGAACGCCGACTTCTCCCTGACCTGCCCGAAGGCGCAGCTTCTCCTTATCATGGCGGGCAGGGCGGACCTGCTTGAGGGCGCCGTTCTGGACGGAGACGCCGATTCTCTCTCGCACTTCCTGAACTATATGACGCCCTTTACCCGCAACTTCAACATCATTGAGCCGTGACCTTTTTCTTCCCTGCAAAAAGATCAGCGCCGGGGAGGCGTTCCGTATCGGAACCCTCCCCGGCGCTGAAGTTTTCTCCTTATGGCGGCGCGGAGACTGCGCCGCTTTATCCTAAAATCGCCTTCAGGTCCTCTTCGGGTGTGGATATCGGCGCGATGTTATATTGCTCAACAAGGTAATGCAGCACATTCGGGGAGATGAACGCCGGAAGAGTGGGCCCCAGGCGGATGTTCTTAATGCCGAGATACAGGAGCGTCAGCAGGATACACACGGCTTTCTGCTCATACCAGGACAGGATCATGGAAAGCGGGAGCTCGTTGACGCCGCAGCCGAACGCTTCGGCGAGAGCGACGGCCACCTTGATGGCGCTGTAAGCGTCGTTGCACTGGCCCATGTCCATCAGGCGGGGCAGTCCGCCGATCGTGCCGAGGTCAAGATCATGGAAGCGGTACTTTCCGCAGGCGAGGGTCAGAATGACCGTATCGGCGGGAGCCTGCCTGACAAACTCGGTGTAATAATTCCTTCCGGGCCTTGCGCCGTCGCAGCCGCCCACCAGGAAGAAATGGCGGATCGTTCCGCTTTTCACAGCCTCAATTACCTTATCCGCCGCCCTGAGAACGGCGCCGCGGCCAAATCCGGTGGTGACGGCGGCGCCGCCGTTTATACCGGTGAAATAAGTATCCTCGACAAAGCCGCCGAGCGCAAGCGCTTTCTCGATGACGGGGGTGAAGTCTCTGTCCTCTCCAATATGTACGATCCCCGGATAGGAGACGACCTCTGTTGTAAACACGCGATCCTTATAGCTTTCCTTCGGCGGCATCAGGCAGTTGGTGGTGAACAGGATCGGGGCCGGAAGGTTTGCAAACTCCTTCTGCTGATTCTGCCAGGCGGTGCCGAAGTTCCCCTTGAGGTGCGGGTACTTCTTCAGCTCCGGATAAGCGTGGGCGGGCAGCATTTCGCCGTGGGTGTAGATATTTACGCCCTTGTCCTTTGTCTGCTCGAGGAGCTGCTTCAAATCGTACAGGTCATGGCCGGTGATCACGATAAACGGGCCTTTTTCCACCTTCAGCGGCACAGTCACGGGAACAGGCTCGCCGTAGGTCTCCGTATTCGCTTTATCGAGCATCTCCATGCACTTGAGGTTGACCTCGCCGACCTCCAGGACGATGGGCAGCAGCTCGTCCACGCTCCAGTCCTCGCCGATCGCGAAGAGCGCCTTGGCGAAAAACCCGTTCACCGTCTTGTCGGAGTAACCAAGCTCGCCCGCGTGGCAGGCATACGCCGCCATGCCTCTGATCCCGAACAGAATCAGCGATTTAAGGCTGCGGATATCCTCGTCGGCGTCCCAGACATTGGCCATATCATAGTCATCGTTTCTGCCGCAGGGCGTTCCACAGGTCGAGCACTCGGGAACCAGCCGCTGTTTCTCCGCGCGCACCTCGCCGATGAGCGCCTGAATGGAGGTCTCGTTGAAGTTTACGTTGGTAACGGTCGTAAAGAGGCCTTTTATCAGCAGCCTGTACGTGTTCTCCGTGGGGTGCGTGTCGCCGACAGTCGCGCGGGCAAGGCCGATAAGCGCCCCGGTCAGCTCATCCTGCAATCCGGCGACCTCCGCCGTCTTCCCGCAGACGCCGCATTTTCCTGCGCAGCCCTTTCCGCCCGCCGTCTGCTCACACTGATAGCAAAACATCTGAGTATCCATCCTTTTCTCCTCCTATCCTTTACATTTTTTGAAATACGTCACGGGATTTGCTTTTTCGCAGCCCTCTTTATCGCATATCTCACACGCGGTCATGGGATATTTTTCCGAGGCGTGATGCCGCTTTACGCATGCCTCGCAATCCTTATAAAGGTCGCAGCCCGTGTTCAGGCAGGGGCAGCTTTCGGGGTCATATAACACGGCGGGCCCTCTCATTCAATGATCCTGCCGTCCGTAGATATGGTGACGACCTGCCAGGGTATTATCTTCCCGCTTTTCCGGAGCGCCTGCTTTACCGCGTTTTCGAGCCCTCCGCAGCAGGGCACCTCCATACGCGCGACGGTAACGCTCTTTATGTCGTTATCCCTGATGATGGCGGTGAGCTTTTCGGAATAATCGACCTCGTCCAGCTTCGGGCAGCCGACGAGGGTTATGCGGCCGCGGATAAAATCGTTGTGGAAATTACCGTAGGCGTACGCGGTGCAGTCGGCCGCTATCAGGAGCTTTGCGTTCTCGAAATACGGGGCTTTTGCCGGCACGAGCTTTATCTGCACCGGCCACTGCATAAGCCGGCTTTCGGCGGGAGCCGCGGCAGGAACAGAAGCGGGGGTGTCCCGCTGAAGCGTTTTCGCCTGTGTTCCAGGGCAGCCGCAGGCCAGGGGTTTATCGGCTTTCTTCGCCTTCGAGACGAGCACGGCGGCCTCGTCGTAGGCGGGGGCTTCCCTCTCTTCAAAGGAGATGGCGTCCGCCGGACAGGCGGGGAGGCAGTCTCCGAGACCGTCGCAGTAATCCTCCCTCGCGAGCCTGGCCTTGCCGTTTATCATTTCTATCGCGCCCTCGTGGCAGGCGTCCGCACAGGCGCCGCACCCGGTACATTTTTCCTCGTCTATCTTAATGATTTTTCGGATCATTTTCCTGCTCCTCCTTCGGTTCTCTTGACTCTTCGTGTTGATTATAATATAATCAAACAAACAAATCGGTTGTATTTACAACATAGTGAGGCGCTTATGAAAGAATATGTTCCTGTATTAAAAAGGACCCGGCTGTTTGCCGGCGTTGGCGAGGATGAGCTCGCTTCCCTGCTCAAATGCCTCGGGGCGAGGCTTCAGACCTACAAAAAGGGCGAATACGTGCTGCGGCAGGGGGAGCATATAAGCGATATTACTCTCCTGGCCAGGGGCTGCCTGCATATCCAAAAGGACGATTACTGGGGCAATCGCAGCATCCTCGGACAAATAGGCGTCGGGGAACTTTTCGGAGAGGCCTACGCGGCCCCGGAGAGCGGCGCGCTGATGAACGACGTCGTGGCGGTAGAGGACAGCGCCGTTTTTTTCTTTGACGTGAGGCGGGTCCTTACCACCTGCTCCTCCGCCTGCCGCTTTCACGCGACTGTGGTGCAGAATCTGTTTTTTGCCGTTTCCGAAAAGAACAGGAATCTCGTTCAGAAGCTGGATCATCTTTCCAGGCGCACGACGAGGGAAAAGCTGATCTCTTACCTGTCCGAGGAGGCGAAAAAACAAAACGTCTCCTCTTTTACGATCCCTTTTGACCGGCAGCAGCTGGCGGACTACCTGTCGGTTGACAGGAGCGCTCTTTCAAACGAGCTTTCAAAAATGCGGAAGGACGGGTTGATAACGTTCAGGAAGAACGTTTTTTCCTTGAACGACTAAAAACGGAGGGCTGTTGCAAAATGCAAAGCCCTCCGTCATGCCGAGCCGCGGGGAGCGAAGCCCTCATCGCTCCGTCAGCGTTTTACGTAAAAAAACGTCTCCCCAAAGTATTATAAAGTCCTTGCCTTAAAGTCTGCCCGCCGGTAAGTTTTGATACAGGACCGTCACTGTGTAAAAGAGCCGTAGCAGGCAACGGCCTCATCGATGGTCATTGCGCCCGTCCCGACAAGATAACCCGCCTGCCTTAACTGTATGACCGCATCATCCGTCAACCCGAATACTTCCGGCGACAGGATCCGGGATTCCGGAACGGCCCCGAACGCGGCATACATGCTGTTAAAAGACAGGTCTTTCGTCGGCGACATAAGACCCTTGTTCTGCGCCATCTCGTTCAGTTCCCGCGGCGTGATCAGGAAGCGCATAAATTCGTTGGCCATGTCCAAATCGGGACTGTCTTTGTTGACAGAGAATTGCAGATTCGGCATGTCGAGGAAGACGGTGCCTTCGTCCGACATGGGAACAGGGGCAAAGGTGTAGGTAAAGGGGTTGGCGATAAATGCCTCGGAACGGCTCTCCCGCTTCTTTGTTCCGGAGACGGCATCTCCGGAGCAGGTCATCATGGGTACGTCGCCTTCAAAAAAGCGAAGGATCACGGCATCATAGTTGTTTTCGATCTCCGCACAGGCGTCAAGATCCACACAGCCATCGTTCAGGAACTGCACGAGCTTCTCCAGAGAGGGCCGCATATACTCGCCGGCCGAAGCCTCAAGGGCATTGAGTTTTTCTACAGCCTCTGCGTCATGCGCCACGGTTCCGCAGAAGAACGGATAAATCGTCACAGTGAAAAGCGAGGTCGTCTCCTTTTGGGAGAAGCCCATCATCGGGTTTTCGTAGCCCTTTTCACGAAACGCGTCACACACGGCCACCAGTTCCTGATAGGTCGTGGGAACGTTCAGGCCTTCTTTTTCAAAAAGGCTGTTGTTCACAAGCATGCCGTAGGTATTGGAGAAAACCGGGACCATCGGAAGCGTGCCGTCGTCCGTATTCAGAATGATATTGCTGCGGATACAGTCCAGATCAAGACCCAGCGCGGGATCGGCCAAATCCTCGGCATGATCGATAGAGGCTTTATATTGCTCCCGGCCATACATCCAGGAGTAATTAACGTAGATGTCAGGGGCGTCGTTCCCGTTCAGGACCGTGCCGATCATGTTGTTATAGTCATCGACCTTGGTAAACATCAGTTCCACATTGGGATAATACTCGTTAAAACGGTCAAATTCAGCTTCCAGCGCCTCAAAGTTGTCGTAACCGCCGGCAACGGTGATATGGCAGCTGACGGAGGTATCCAGCGCCGGCCGGAAGCCTTCTTCAGTCGTCGCCTCCTGCTGCCCGGAGCCGCACGCAGCCAGACCCAGGATCATCAACACCGCCAAAAACATACACATCGTCTTTTTCATAATTGCACTCTTCCTTCCTTGATTCTTCGGATCTCCTTGATAACTAATTTGATATCGACGGGCTTTGCGATATGTCCATTCATTCCGGCCTCCAGGCATTCCGTGACGTTTTCGGAGAATGCGTCTGCCGTCATCGCAACAATCGGGATGGAGGCCGCCCAGGGATTCTCCAATCTCCGGATCGCTCTGGTCGCGTCAAGACCGTTCAGCTCCGGCATCTGTACGTCCATGAAGATCAGCGCATAACTGCCCTCCGCAGCCGCGCGCATGATATCTACACAGACTCGTCCGTTTTCCGCGCGCTCGGCAGCGATCCCATACATGGCAAGCATGGCGGATATGATTTCCCAGTTGATGTCATTATCCTCGGCTACAAGGATGTGCAGCCCCTGCAAATCGGAATAATCATCCTCCGGCTCATGGGATACGGACTCTTTCCCGATCAGATCGTTGATTTTGTCATAGAGCGTGGAGCGGAAAAGCGGTTTGCTGACAAAGCCGTTCGCGCCCGCCTCTTTTGCTTTATCCTCAATGTCCGACCAGTCATATGCGGAAATCAGTAAAATCGGAATATTTGCGTCTACCTCCGAGCGGATTCGCTTGACGGCCTCAATGCCATCCATTTCAGGCATTTTCCAGTCAACAATGACTACGCCGTAATCCCGCCCGGATAGATGTCTGTGCTCGATCATACCGAGCGCTTCCAACCCGCTTCGCGCCTGCTCCGCTGTGGCGCCAAGAGACGCAAGGGTATCGGCAGTCGTCTGAAGCATGGTCTCGTCGTCGTCAACAATCAGAACATCAATGGGGTCGAGCATCATATCATCCCGCTGCCTGTCGGCCAAAGGGATATCCAGCGCGACAGTGAAGGTCGTCCCCTTGCCTTGCTCGCTCTGGCATTCGATCGTTCCGCCAAGCAGTTCGACCATCTGCTTTGTAATGGCCAGACCGAGGCCGGTCCCCTGAATGCTGTTGACACGGCTGTCTATCTGACGTGAGAAAGGCTGATACATGGTCGCCATGAATTCCGGGCTCATTCCGATGCCCGTATCTGCTACAACATAGGTCAGCCGTATGCAGCCGGGTGTGTCGCTCTTTTCCTCGCGCATATCTACACTGACACGCCCGCCCGGTTCCGTGTATTTGATGGCGTTGGAGAGGATATTGATATAAATCTGATTCAGACGGAGCTGGTCTGTATACAGGTATTCCTTTTCCATCTGATTGATATGGAAGCTGAAGTCAATATTCTTTTCCTTGATCATCGGCTGTGAAATATTTACAAGGTTCTCGACCGTTTCCACAATGGAGAACGTCAGCGGACTCAATTTCAGTTTTCCGCTTTCCACCTTCGATATATCCAAAATGTCGTTGATCAGCGTCAGCAGATGATTGCTGGCAAGACTGATTTTCCGAAGGCTCTCCCTCGTTGACTCCACATCCCCAAGCTTCTTCTCGGCGATGGTCGTAAGGCCTATGATGGCGTTCATGGGCGTGCGAATGTCGTGAGACATGGTGGAGAGGAAATCGGTCTTGGCCTTATTTGCGGATTCCGCCTCCCGCGCCGCAACCTGAAAGCGCCTGTTCAAGTAAAGCATATAGTACAGGTCAAAGAGGAAAAGAATCAGAAGACCGACAGAAACGACTCCGACCAGCAGCCAGTTTTCGGTATCCACATGGAGATCCTTCGCCGGTACGAGACCCAACAGCGTCCAGCCGACAGTGGCCGATATAGGGGTATAGGCAAGTATGCACTCCTGTCCGTGCGAGTTGAGCATGGGAACGGAACCTGTCGATGAAGTGATCCTGTCGAACAGATTACTCGACGATTCAGGGTCCGTTGGATTATAAGATTTGTAGAACTCAAAAAAACTGGAGTTCTTAAAGCTGTATCCTTTCAGGATATAATCCCCGTTGACATCGATCATGGACAGTTCTGCGTTCACCAGCTCCGTTTGCGGAAAAACCCATTTCTGTTCCAGCACTGAAATGGGAATGACTCGCAGAAGGAGCGCAGCCTCGGGAGTTCCGCTTTCCGGATCATACAGCGTAACCCTGTTGCAGAAAGCCAGCGACTGCTCGCCGTTCATCGGGTTGGTGTAAGCGCGGGTTATGTTGATCGACTTCCCGATCTCATCGATCCAATCCACGTCCTCCAGGAGAGTTATCTGCTTATAGGAAACAGCATAGTCGTCAGCCGTGCCCTGTTTCGGGCGCGTGGAGAGGCCCGTGAGGGTGTCGAGGGCGATCAGATGCGCCGAGGCGTTCTCAAGCACATGGGAGGCGCGGATAAATTCAGCCGCCTCATCCATCGTCATGTTCTCGCTGTTGATGTAGCGCGCCCATACGTCACAGATCTGCTGCTCGCCTTCCAGATAATTCTCCGTCACGTTCTCCATGGTGACCGTTATGTTTTCAAAGTGTTCTATCTGCCTCCGGTAAGAGACCCTGTTTTCATATCTGGAGTAGAGAACGACGAAGATCAATATGGCGGCCATGATGATCACGTTGACAATGATAATAAAAATCTTTTTCATGCTCTGATCTCCCGCAAAAAGCCACGTCATAATTGATAGTATTCCATCGCCTGGACTGAGAGAAAAGTGTTATATGGCCATGTGCCGTCTTAAACGGCACGGCCTGTTTTTTTTTTGCGCGTCGCCTCGGAGAGGCGACATGCGCTGTTATAATAACCGCTTCGCGGTTATTATAACATGTCCGCAGGACATGTTATATGGCCATGTGCCGTCTTAAACGGCACGGCCTGTTTTTTTTGCGCGTCGCCTCGGAGAGGCGACATGCGCAGTTATAATAACCGCTTCGCGGTTATTATAACATACGGATATTATCCTGTACAGTTCCAAATACACGACATCTTTTCGCTGATGCGAGGGAAATGAGCCATAGGCGTATACAAACGCCCTCCCGTGATCGTTTTACGGGGGCGCGGCCGATTTGGGCGTTCAGCAGGTCGGCGGTTCGGCTCCGCCGACCCCAAAAATGCGCGCTCCTTTTCCGAAAGGGTAAATGACGCCGGGCCACAGATTGAAGATCGGGCAAAAACCTGTTATACTTGGCCCATCCCGCACAGGCAAAAAGATATCCTGTGCGCGGAAAGGGGTTTTCTATGGACGACTTACGGGAGCGTGTGCTGGCCGCGAAAGCGGACGACGGACAATTCAGTCTTTTAGTGGAAGAGAACAAGCCGTGGATACTGCAATGCGCTGCGCGGGCGGTACACCATTACGTCACGGACAGCGACGACGAGTGGTCGATCGCTCTAATGGCCTTTTCCGAGGCGGTGCAGAGCTATGAGGAGAGTAAAGGCGCCTTTCGCGCGCTGGCGAACGTCATCATCAGGCGCCGCCTGACGGACCACCTCCGCAGCGAGGGAAAGCGCGGCGCGGAGGTCGTCGTGATGCCCGGCGCATTTGACGGCGAGCTGGACGACGAGGACGCCGCAGGCGTGAACCTCCGTGTCCGGCAGACGGTCGCGGCGGCCTCCCTCGCCGCTTCGGCCGACGACTCATCAGAGCGCGCCCGGGAGGAGATCGCGGCGATGCAGGATATCCTCCGCACATACGGCTTTTCGTTTTTCGACCTTGCGGAGAGCTCTCCGAAAGCGGAGAAAACGAAGAAAAGCTGCGGGCAGGCCATCCGCGCGCTGATCGCCAGCGTGATGCTGATGGCCAAGATGCGCCTGAAGCGCCTGCTGCCGATCAGGGAGCTCAGCGAAACGAGCGGCGTTGTCCGCAAGATTTTGGAACGGCACCGCAAATATATCATCGCGGGGGCGGAGATATTGGACGGGGATTTTCCGATCCTCGCCTCCTACCTGAAATACATACGAGAGGAGTGAAGAGGTGAAAGCGCTTGTTTTGGAAAAACGCGACGGCCTTGCCGCCGTACTGCGCGAGGACGGCGTCTATGTGACGACCGCGCAGCCCTGCGAGGTCGGCGAGACCATCGAGCTGAATGAAAAGGTCACGGCGTTCCCGCGCCGCAAAAAGCGATGGCTGCGCCCCGCCATAGCGGCCGCGCTGGCGCTGGTCCTCCTCTCCGGCTCGTATTCCTATCTCGCGGTATCCGCTTCCGCCTATGTCTCTCTCGACGTGGGGGAGACGAGCGTGGAGGTATCCGTGAACCGGCTCGGGCGCGTCATCGCCGTGAGTCCCCTGAACGAGGACTCCGCCGAGCTCGCGCAGACGCTGAACGCCGATATGCGCGGCCGGAAAGTCGAGGACGCCATGACGGACGCCATGGGGCGCTTCCGCGACGACGGCGCCTTTGAAACTCCGGACGCGGTCGTCATCGCCGGCGTGACCTCCGGCTCGGAAAAGCGCGGCGAGGCGCTTACCGAGACGGTAGAGCGCGCGGCGCGCGAAGCCGGCGCGCAGGGCGGCGAGATTATGACCTTTGACGTGAGCCGTGACGAACGCCGCGAGGCGCGGGAGCGGGATATGAGCGGCGGGCGCTATGCCTTTGAACAGCGCGGCGAGAGGCCGGACTCTCTCCCCCCGTCCGAAACCGGAGCGGAAGCCGGGGCGACGACGCCCGAGATCGAGCCGGAAGCCGCCATGCCTCCGGAAGCGCCGCAGGCGGGCGCCTCCCCGGTCGAAAGCGCGCCGCCCGCCACGTCCGCGCAGCCGGATCGGCCCGCGCCGGGTCAGCCGTCCCGGAGCGAAGAGCGCGGAGAGGGGCTCCCCGAACAGGGGCAGCCCGCCATGACGGAGGCGCCGCCCGAAAACGAGCCGGAGGCGCAGGGCCCGCCGCCCGCGGAGGACTTGCCGCCGGAGCAGTCCCCGGAGAACGCGCCGGCTGACGGTCCGGCCTCCCCCTCCGGCGAAGAGCCGGCGCTTCGGGAAAGCGACCCCGCTTTCGGCCAGGCTCCCGCGGCGGAGCCGCCGGGAGGCGAAGAGCGCGGGGATTTCGGACCGGAGGCGGCCCCGCCTGTGGAGCAGCCCGGACCCGGCCCGCAGTTCTGAAATGAAAATATGTGACAGGGGGCGCTGCTTTGAGCAGCGCCCCCTGCGCTTACAGCGTAAAAATTTTTCCGCCGACCCCGAAAAAGCGATCCTCCGCCCCGAAAGAGTATACAGAAGGGTGACACACCGATTCAACAATCAACCATTTTCAGAAAGGCGGAATATACCATGAAAAAGAAAACTGTAAAATCTGCGGCGGCCGTGGGGCTTTGCCTCACCGTACTGGCCGGAGGCGTCTGCGCAAGCGCCGCGTATCGGAACCTCGACGCCGCTCTGCCCCAAGGCGGCGACATGGCCGCGCCGGACTGCGGCCGGATGGTCATCAGCGAGGCGGGCGAATACACGTTGCGCGGCGATATGCGCGGCACGGTGCTCGTCGATCCCGGCGCGGGCGACGTGAAGCTCGTTTTAGACGGCGCGCGGCTTGACGGCGGCAGCGGCCCGGCTATCATGGCCGTCAGCGGCGACAGGCTCGATATAGAACTGGCGGAAGGCTCCCTTAACGGGATGACGGGCCGTCCCTGCGAAAGGCCCGGCGGCATGATTTGCAGCGACATCCCCGTCTCTTTTGAGGGCAAAGGCCGCCTCGACATGACGGGCGGAGGGCAGAACGCCATTTTTGTCAGGGACAACGACTTCTCCTTTAACGGCGCGGATGTACGGATGCCGGAAGGCCCCGCCATGCCCGGCGATAATCAGCAGTCCGGCCAGATGCCTGCCATGCCCGGCGGCGAGCAGCAGTCCGGCAGCGGCATGATCCAGTCCTCTGCCGATACGGCCGGCGAAATCGTGACCGGCGTCACGGAGAACAGCGCCATGGCGCTGGAGGCGGACTACGAGAACGCCACGACGTATGACGTTTCCGAAGAAAGCGTCGTGAAGATCACCGACTCCGGCACCTACATCGTCACCGGCACCGCCTCGGAGGGCAGCATCACGGTGAAGAAGGGTGCCGCCGGCGTCGTGCTGATACTCGAGGACCTCGACCTCACCAGCACCAGCGGCGCGACGCTTTCCATCAACAAAAACGCGGAGGTGCAGGTCATCATCTCCGGCAGCGTGACCCTGACCGACAACGAAAACCCGGACGACGAGTACTCCGCCGACGAGGAGGTCGCGGACGCCTATGACGGCGCGGCCATCAAGGTGAAAGCCGGTTCCGTGGCCTTCATCACCGGCGACGGCGCCCTGACGATAAACGGCAACGCCAAGAACGGCATCAAGGCCGGGGACGATTCGAGCCTCATCATCGGCGGCGACGTGACCATAGATATTAGCGCGGTCAACGACGGCATCAACGGCAATTACGACGTGACGATCCTCTCCGGCGACGTCACCGTCAGCGCCGGGGACGACGGTATCCACGCCGACCGTATCCTCACCATCGGCGAGGACGGCGACGGCCCGAGCCTCACGATCACCGACAGCAATGAGGGGCTGGAGGGCACCGTGGTGAATATCGCGGGCGGCACCGTCAGCGTAAAAGCCGCGGACGACGGCATCAACGCCGCCAACGCCGACGGCGTCTATGAGGGCGAGCTTGCTTACTCCGTCAACATCACCGGCGGCGACGTCACCGTCACCACCAGCGCCGACGGCATCGACTCCAACGGCAACGTAAACCTCATCGGCGGCAGCGCCTCCATCCGCAGCGCAGCAGGCGGCGGCGAGGCCGGCATCGACTACGACGGCGAGCTGTACGTCTCCGACAGCTTCCGGCTGAATAACCAGAGCGGCGTGGCCGGCCCCGACGGCATGGGCGGAGCCCCCGGCCAGATGGGCGGAGCTCCCGGCGACATGGGCGGCTTCGGCGGCGGTCCCAACGGCAATCAGGGCGGTATGCCCGGCAATATGGGCGGCGGCTTCCGGCCGTAAGGGACGCCCTGATACAAACCCAACACAAAAAGACGCGGGAAGTCACACCTGACTTCCCGCGCTTGTATTTTGGCAAAGCGGATGGCCTGAGCCGCCCGCTTCATGGTACACCCTGTACAGGAATGTCACTATGCGCAGGCGTCCCGCCGGTATCCCGTCGGCTTATGAAATATCCACCGCCCCGCACAGCGGCTTGCAGGTCACTCCGTCCACAAGGAACAGCTTAAAGCCCGTGCCGCTGCCCTTCATCGTGAGGGTTCCGGTCGCCTGAACGGGGGAAACGATATGCACGTCCGTCATTTTTCCGCCGTCATACCGGGCGGCGATCAGCTTTGCGCCGCTCGGGATGTTTTCAGCGGTGTACGTGAGCTTGCTGCCTGTGACCGAACCCGTCACGCCGGGCAGGACAGGCTTGAACGTCACGCTCACCGTGACGTTTTTCGCCGGCATGGTGAAGCTCTTCGTGCCCGTGATGTCCGTCGCCGTGCCGCCCGCGGGCGTCCAGGTGATCTTGTCGAGCTGGTAGCCCGTCGTCGGCGTCGCGGTGACGGTGATCGTCGTGCCCGCCGTCGCCGAGGCGGCCGACGCCGTGGCGCTGCCGCCCGTACCGCCGCTCACCGTTATGGTGTATGTTGCGGGCGGCAGATCCTTCCACGTAGCCTTGACCGTGATCGGACC
>Ga0208297_1000449_pt1 | contig 81901 bp, 73 predicted proteins | sample LMS_cellobiose_e_FD_187367 | JGI IMG/M metagenome (GOLD analysis project Ga0208297, IMG submission 187367) | Rumen-fistulated moose microbial communities from Alaska, USA - LMS_cellobiose_enrichment (SPAdes) (version 2) | ecosystem: Host-associated > Mammals > Digestive system > Stomach > Rumen... | reverse complement strand
CTGCATCATTACGGACAGCATTCCCCATGTGATCGCGCAGGAACATTGCCTGCACTGCGGGAACTGCTTTGAAGCCTGTCCTGCAGGGGCTGTGGAAAGAAGGTAATATCCATGAAAGAAATGACGCAGAACGAACGTCTGAATCTTCTGGTAGAAGAATTCAAGGAAGACTCTGTTCAGTACAGAAATCTGGAAACGCCCGGGGATACTGAGGGAAAGAAACGGATCCTCCGGTCTCTTATGAACATCCGGATGCCGAAGATGATGTCTGCCTCAGTATTGCGGGTTCAGGATGAATATCTTCAGGGCCGGATCCGTGAAAACGGAATTGTATCTCTGAACGAGATCCCGACGATTGCTGAGAACGGAAGCAGGCACGCGTTTGCAGATAAGCTTTCCATTTGGCAGGGCGACATCACAAGGCTGGCGGTTGACGCCATCGTGAATGCGGCCAATTCGCAGATGCTGGGCTGTTTCGTTCCCATGCATACCTGCATTGACAACTGTATCCACACCTTTGCCGGAATCCAGCTTCGGGCAGAGTGCGACCGGCAGATGAAGAAGCTTCGGGCGGAGTACGGTCCTGATTATGAGCAGCCGACAGCCATTCCGATGCTGACAGACGGGTACAACCTTCCCGCGAAGAAGGTGGTCCATATCGTCGGCCCGATTGTCCAGGGCAGACTTACAAAAGACCTGGAGCAGGATCTGGCCGATTGTTATAAAAATACTCTGGACCTCTGTCTGGAGAATGAACTAAAGAGTGCTGCCTTCTGCTGTATTTCTACCGGCGTGTTTCATTTCCCCAATAAACGTGCGGCAGAGATCGCGGTAAAGACGGTAACAGTGTGGCTCAAAGCGCATCCTTTGGCCCTGGAAAGAGTGATCTTCAATGTTTTCAAAGATGAGGACAAAGCATATTATGAAGCAGAATTACAATGAGCTTCCGAACGGATATCTGGAATCGATCAGCCGGGGGATCAACGCAGTTCGGCAATTCCGTGGTGGGATGACCATGGGAAATCTCTCCCGGGAGGAGTCTGTTGCCAGACTGAAAACCGAGATCGGGACTGCAGACGCCATCGTGATCGGAGCCGGGGCGGGGCTTTCCACAGCAGCAGGCTTTACTTATGGCGGCAAACGCTTTGAAAAGTATTTCGGGGATTTTGCCAGGAAGTACGGTATCCGGGATATTTATTCCGGCGGCTTCTATCCTTTCCCGGATGCAGAGACCCGCTGGGCCTGGTGGGCAAGGCATATTTACTACAACCGTTATATCCCTGCACCAAAACCGGTCTATCAGGATCTGCTGAAACTGGTTCAAAACAAGGATTACTTTGTGATCACGACCAATGTGGATCATCAGTTCCAGACGGCAGGATTCGACAAAAAAAGACTATTCTACACGCAGGGCGACTATGGTTTATTCCAAAGTGTGAACCCGCAGATTCGGAAGACCTATGATAACGAAGCATGGGTTATGGAAGCAATGGAGGCTCAGGGCTTTGTGCGTGATCCGGTAAATATCTTCCAGCCTCCTGAGAACGGATCTCTTCTTATGCGGATCCCTACAGAGCTGATCCCTAAATGCCCGGATGACGGATCGGACGTGACGATGAATCTCCGTTCAGACGACAACTTCGTAGAGGATGAAGGCTGGCACAGGGCGTCGGCTGCCTGGTCCGATTTCTTAAGAAGACATGAAAACCTGCATGTGCTGTATCTGGAGATCGGCATCGGGATGAATACGCCTGTTATCGTGAAGTATCCTTTCTGGCAGATGACGAATGACAACCCAAAGGCTGTCTATGCCTGCCTGAATTACAATGAAGCCTACTGTCCGAAGCAGATCGAATCGCAATCCATCTGCATAGACGGGGACAGCGGGGATGGGATCGCACGTCTGCTGTAAAACCAGAGAATTGAAAAACGAGTCCGGAGTCAGATGTCGGTTTTTTCGATGTCCGGCTCCGGCTTATTTTTCAAGAATTTGCCGAAAAGCAAAATAAGCGTTTTGCAAAAACGCGCAGCTCACACGAAGTGTGATCTCTGGGTTTGGGAGGTGTTCCCAACGAGCCGGTGCAGAAATTGCGCGCAGGTCCGGTTCTGTACACTGCTTGCCAAGTACTGAACAGCCATCCGGACAACGCGCGCAATTTCGCAGATAGCGTTTTGCACCCTGCTTGCCAGGTAGCAAAACCTGTATGTGTAGGCCCTGCTTGCCAGGTGCCGGAATCATACAGATATGCATTGCTTGCCAGGTAGTATATGGACGGCAATGCACTGCTTGCCAAGTACTAAAAGCCTGGCAAGCAGTTATGCTGACGCGAAAAACCGTCAACAGGTTTCGGGTGGATTGACAGCAGAAAAGCATATTGGTACAATAATGGTGGTCCTGAAAAGGATCACTTGGAGGAATCAGGTTTACCTGATTCGTTAATCGGTTCCCGTTCCTGAGATTACCGGGTTCCGATATGGTATCTGTCCGATAGGATAGATACGGTAAGGCTGCATCAGGGCAGCCGTCGGCTGTTTGATAGCCGGGTTACATAGAAGCATATCAGTAAAGGCGGGCTTCCATGCTCGTCTGTTGATGCGTTTCTGTGTGACCCGGCTCTTTTTGTCCGGAGATTATGATAAGAAGGAGAACAGCCAAAATGAGAAACGTAAGAATCAACGAGGACGGTCACATCGTGGTGAAGAATCTATCGGCTTACTGGATCCCGAAGATCAAGGTTGAGCGCGCGATCCACGGAACCGTCTATACCGTCACCGGCAGCTATGAAGGAACGGAGCTTCCCGACCGGAAGCTCACCCGCATCCTGCTGAAAAATGTGGGGGATGCCAAATGACAAACGAGAAGAATACTGCTATAATGGCACCAGCCAATCCTGTGCAGACAGTTGCCCCTGAAAAGGAGGAAACAGAAATGTTAAGGGCAACTGATAAGATCACAGCACTATACTGCCGTCTGTCCCAGGAAGATGAAAGACTTGGTGAGTCGCTTTCCATTGAAAACCAGAAACGCATCCTTGAAGCATATGCGAAGGAGCATCGTTTTCCGAATCCGGTCTTCTTTGTCGATGACGGATACAGCGGAACCGATTTTGACCGTCCCGGCTTCCAGGCCATGCTGAACGAAATCGAATCTGACCATGTGGCGGTGTTATTGACGAAGGACCTGTCACGTCTTGGGCGAAACTCCACAATGACGGGAATGTTCATCAACATCACTTTTGCAAAACACGATGTCCGCTACATTGCCATCAATGACAATTTCGATTCTGCCAATCAGAACAGCGTGGATAATGACTTCGCGGGGATCCGGATGTGGTTCAATGAATTCTATGCCAGAGACACCAGCCGGAAGATTCGAGCAGTCAACAAAGCCAAAGGTGAACGCGGGGAGCATCTGACTACCAACCCGCCCTTCGGGTATCTCAAAGATCCGGAGAATCCCAAACAGTGGATCATCGATGAAGAGGCCGCCAAGGTGGTCAGGCACATCTTTGATCTCTGTATGGAAGGCCGGGGGCCGATGCAGATCGCTAAGCAGCTGACCGAAGAAAAGGTGTTGACTATTACGGCGTATGCAATCAAAGAAGGACGGAAAGGACTTGCCCCCGCTCCTGAAGACCCATACCATTGGGACTCGGCTTCCGTGGTAGGTATCCTGGAAACAAGGGACTACACCGGCTGCACCGTGAACTTCAAGACCTACACCAATTCGATCTGGGACAAAAAGACCAGGGAGAATCCTGTTGAAAAGCAGGCGATCTTCTATAACACCCAACCGGCGATCATAGAACCGGAGGTGTTCGAAAAGGTCCAGGAGATCCGATCACAGCGGCACCGCAGGTCAAAGACGGGCAAGTCCCATATGTTTTCCGGGTTAGTCTTTTGCGCAGACTGTAAATCCAGGATGTACTACTGTACCACGAGTTACTTTGAGGAGCGGCAGGATCATTTCGTCTGTTCGAACTACCGCAGCAACACCGGGTCGTGCTCGGCACATTTCATCCGGGCGGTCGTTCTGGAACAAATGGTCTGGGAACACCTCAAAGATGTTCTTTGGTACGTAGGCCACTATGAAAGTCATTTCAGGTCAATCATGGAAGCCAGGCTGCAGAGTGAAAGCAAAGAGTTCCTTCGTGCCAAGCAGAAGCAGCTTGAAACGGATGAAAAGCGAATCGCAGAATTGGATCGTCTCTTTATCCGTATCTATGAGGACAATGTGGCATCCAGGATCAGTGATGACCGCTTCGCCATGATGAGCCGGGCCTATGAAGATGAGCAGCGCGAACTGAAAGCAGAAGCAGAAGTCTTACGGCAGGAAATCGAGACACAGGAACAACAGAACCAGAATCTTGAACTTTTCATCCAGAAAGTCAGGAAGTACGCGGATATGACCGAATTGACGCCTTACGCGGCCCATGAGCTGATCAAAGCGATCTATGTCGGGGCTCCGGATAAAAGCAGCGGAAAACGCCGCCAGAGCATCCATATCTGTTACGATCTGATAGGGTTCATCCCGCTGAGTGAACTGATGGAACAGGAAATGGCATGACCCGAAGATCATGCCATTTCCAGAAAACTATAAAACTTTCTTACGCGGGCCGCCCTCAAGAGCCGTCCTTTTTGTTTTCTGAGAAATCGCCTGCATGCAATAGATTGCGAGCGATCTACAATTTTTTGCAAAACATTTTTGAAACATTTGGTTAATGTGCAGATTGAACAGCACTCAAGATTGCGGTATATTATGCGTACCATTGTTGTAAATGGAAACAAATAAGGAGGAAAATTGTGTGAAGAAATTCCAAGCAATCCTGGCCCTCGTTCTGGTTGCGGCCCTGGTCTGCGCCCTGTTCGCAGCCTGCGCAAAGACGGAGGACAACACGACCCCCAGCACCAACACAGCAACTGACACACCCGACAAGACGGACGAGCCGGAAAAGACCGACGAGCCTGCCAAGACGGATGAGCCCGAGAAGACCGACGAGCCCGAGGACACCCAGCCCGAAGAGAAGTCCCTGGTCTTTGAGGATGGCGAGATCTACGATGTGAAGATGGTCTACTTTGATCTTCGCATGACCGGCGCGGACCACGGTCCCCGTGTCGTGGAGGCCATAAACAAGTATCTGGAGCCCACCTACGGCCTGCATCTGGATATTGACTACTTCAACATCGGCGACTGGATGAGCAAGATCATGGTTGCACTCGCCGGCGGCGAGCGTGTGGATATCATGCCCTATCTGTTCTCCACCGGCGTGACCAACATGGTGGCCCAGAGCATGGCAATGCCCCTGGATGACCTTGTGAACGAATACGCCCCCGAGGCTGTGGAGAAGATGGCAAACTACATGGACGCCTTCCGTTTTGGCGGCGTTCTGTACGGCTTCCCCACCTATAAGAACTGGGTCGGCAACGGCTACATCGTCATGCGCAAGGACATCCTGGAGGAGGTCGGCATGCTGGAGAAGGCCCAGAACCTGAACTCCTGGTCCGGCCTGGAGGAGATCTACCAGGCGGTCACCGACAAGTACGCCGGCACCGGCATGTATGCTGGCGGCCACTCTGAGAACTACTCCGTCATGACCGGCGCCGGCCATCTGGCCCACGGCGATTCCTGGGATGACATGGAGGTCTGGGATACCCTGAACGACGCAGTCGGCGTTGTCTACTGCAAGGACAATCAGATCAGCCTCTATCAGGAGCAGGAAGCTTTCGTGGATGAGCTGAAGATGGTCCACAGCTGGATGGAGAAGGGCTATCTGTGGCCCGACACCGCCATCGACACCACCACCCACGCTGACGAGCTCATGAAGCAGCAGGTGCAGTTTTCTGCATTCTCCGGCTCTGAGATCGGCATCGAGGTCACCAAGGGTGCTTCCATCGGCTTTGAGCTGGTTTGCCCCATGTACCGTACCGGCATGATCACCACCTCCGGTGTTCAGACCTGGGGCATTGGCATCCCCACCACCGCTGAGGAGCCCGAGGCTGCTGCCTACTTCCTCAACATCCTCTACACCGATCCCGTGGTCATGAACCTTTTGACCTGGGGCGTCGAGGGCGAGGACTATGACGTGGTGGACGGCCAGGTGAAGACCCGCGAGGGCCAGTACTATGAGTCCGACTTCCTGGTGGGCGACAACACTCTCCTGATGCCCATCTATGGCAACGGCGCTGACCACTATGAGCGTGTGAAGCAGAACATCGCCGAGGCTCCCCTGTCTCCGTACCTGGGCTTCGCCCTGGATCGCAGCGATCTGGAGCTGATGATCGCCAACATCACGGCTGTCAACGATCAGTACCAGGCAACGCTGTACGGTGGCCTGTACTCCGACGATGTTTACAACGAGTACGTCTCCAAGCTGAAGACCGCTGGCGTCGACGACTATCTGGCGGCTGTTCAGGCTCAGCTGGATGCCTGGCTTGCTCAGTAACACATCTTTTCTGAAACAGGAGCGCAACGCGCTCCTGTTTCTTTTTTTGCAAAAAAGATTGCCTGCAAGGTGCTTGTTTTGCAGGCGGGAATCTGTTATGCTGATTGGAGAAACCACAGACCCACACCAAGGAGGCAACCATGGAAGGCTTCACCAATCAAGAGATCAATTTCGACCTGCTCAAGCAGCGAGCGTTCAATCTGCGCTGGGCGGAACTGCCCGACGGGGTGATCCCCCTGACCGCTGCGGATCAGGACTTTCCCGCCGCGCCAGAGATCATCCAGGCCCTGCAGGACTATATCGCCGGGGGCTATTTCCCCTATGTGCCCGCCCGCGGCCTGCCGGAGTTCAAGGCAGCCCTGTCCCACGCTCTCTGGGAGCGGAAGGGGGAGCGGGTGCCGGAAGAGTTCATCCTGCCCATCGACTCCGCTGCCTCCGGCATGTGGTCCGTGGCCCAGGCCTTTCTGAAGCCCGGCGATGAGGTCATCGTCTTCGATCCGGTGGACTTCCTCTTTCGAACCAGCATGGAGGCGGCGGGGGCCAAGGTGATCCTGTTCCCCTCCAATCTGAAGGAGGACCGGATCAGTCTGGAAGGACTGGAGGACTACATCACGCCCCGGACCAGAATGCTGGGCCTGTGCAATCCCCACAACCCCATGGGCATGCTCTACACCGAGGAGGACCTGAGCTATCTGCTGGATCTGTCGGAGAAATATGGATTTTACATCATGAACGACGAGATCTGGTCCGATATCGTCTACCCCGACGCAAGCTTCCGCAGCATCCTTTCCCTGGGCGCGGAGCGGAACCGCCGCACGGTCAGCGTCTACGGCTTCTCCAAGGCCTTCGGCCTGGCGGGCCTGCGGGTGGGCGCGGTCTACTGCACGAATCAGCAGACCTACGAGGCGGTGGTGAAGGCGTCCATGGTGGACACCACCATTGGCGGCGTCAGCTCCCTGTCCCAGATCGCCGCCACGGCGGCCCTGGAAAAGACCTATTACCGGGTGGACGCCTTCGTGGCCCATCTGGCGGAAAACCGGGACTATGCCCTGGCGCGGCTGAACGCCATGCCCGGGGTGAAGTGCCACAAGAGTCAGGCTACCTTTGTCCTCTATCCGGATATCCGGGGCACGGGCATGGATCCGGTGGCGCTGGTGGAGCTTCTGAAGGAGCGCTACAAGCTGGCCATCGTCCCCGGGGGCGCGCGCTTCTTCGGCCCCGGCTCCGAGGGCCATGTGCGTATCTGTCTGGCCACCAGCCGGGAGCTGCTGGCAGAGGGTCTGAACCGACTGGAGGCCTGTCTCCGGGACCTGGCAGAGGGCCGTTCATAAATTGTTTACAAGGAAAATTAGCACTCTCCTATTGACTTTGCTAAAAGCTGTGCTATACTAATAATCGAACAGAGGAAGAGAGATCGAGTTGAAAGACCCCGCTCCCAATGCTCCGGTAACGAACAACTGTGGATTTCTGAAGGAGGAATGACTTATGTTGCCGAGTATTTTTGGTGAGAATTTGTTTGATGACTGGTTCGATTTTCCGACCCGCGAGCTGCGGAACATTGACCGCCAGCTCTATGGCAAGCACGCGTCCCATGAGATGAAGACGGATGTGCATGAGCACGACGACCACTATGAGGTGGATATCGACCTGCCCGGCTTCAAGAAGGATGAGATTACCCTGAACCTGGAGAACGGCTGCCTGACCATCAGCGCTGCCAAGGGCCTGGACAAGGATGAGACGCGGCACGGCAAGGTGATCCGCCAGGAGCGCTATGCCGGCGCCATGCAGCGCAGCTTCTATGTGGGCGAGGAGCTCACCGCGGAGGATGTGCGCGCCAAGTTTGAAAACGGTGTCCTGAGCCTGGAGATCCCCAAGAAAGAAGCAAGAAAGCTTCCTGAAAAACGGACCATCCAGATCGAAGGATAACAAACGATTGCCGCCCCGGAGTATCCTCCGGGGCGGCTTTTTTCGGAAAAATCCCGACCCAAAAGGGTCGGGATTTTTGTTCAGATCTTGGTTTTCCAGTGCCGGTCGATGGGAATGCGCACCACGTCCGGATGCTGGTGCTTGTTGATGTCCTCCAGGGCGGAGATGGCGGCCATCTCCTCGGCGGTCAGCTCGAAGTCGAAGATGTCCATGTTGGACTCCATGTGCTCGTAGTTGTAGGACCGGGGAATGGGGATGGAGCACTGCTGGATGTTCCAGCGCAGGGTGATCTGAGCGGCGTTCTTGCCGTACTTCTCACACAGAGACTGAATCAGGGGCCGGGGCTCGTTCACCTTCAGCAGGGGGGAGTAGCTGATGGTGACGATGTTGTTCTCGTGGCAGAAGTCGTGGATCTCGTCCTGGGGATAGCCCAGGTTCCGCTCCAGCTCGTCCACACACACGGGCAGCTCCTCATCATCCAGCACGGCCAGATGGTGCTGCAGGAAGTTGGAAACGCCCAGGACCCGGATCTTGCCCTGATGGTACAGATCCGTCATGGCCCGCCAGGTCTCCCGGACCATGAACTGCCAGTCGTCGTCGTGATCCTTGGCGATGGGCCAGTGGATCAGATACATGTCGTAGTAGTCCATGCCCATGTCCGTCAGGCCCTCATGGAAGGCGGCCATGGTGGCGTCGTAGCCCTGATCCTGGTTCCAGATCTTGGAGGAGATGAAGAGCTCCTCCCGGGGAACGCCGCAGGTGCGCAGGGCCTCGCCCATGCCGCGCTCGTTCATGTACAGACTGGCGGTGTCAAAGAGCCGATAGCCGATTTGAGCCGCATGGCGGATGCAGTCCACGGAAGTTTCGTGGCTCACGCCGTACATGTAGGTGCCGAAGCCCATGCAGGGGATCTTCAGGCCGTTTTTCAAAGTGTAGGTATCCTGAAAGGATTTTGGAACGTTCATCTCGCGCCTCCTCAATCATTTGATAAAAAAAGTATAGCGCAGAAAGAGGAAAAAAGCAACTAGTTTGCAGATGACAACCCGCGGATTCGGAGATTTGCATAATTATATGATGCTCCTTTTGTGGAACCTGCCGCCTTTTTAGGCGGAAAACATGCACAAATGCCTGCCGCATCGGGAGCCGCTTCGCCGCCGCAACGAAAATGCCCCGGGACAGGCTGCGCCTGCCCCGGGGTTCTTCATCCCAGAAGCTTTGCAGGATCCGCGCTCTTGCCGCTTTCATAGTAGGCAAAGTGCAGATGGGGCGCCTCGGCACTCTCGCCCAGGGCCGTGGTCCCCACGGCGCCGATGACCTGACCGGCCTCCACCTGGTCGCCCACCTGCACCGTGGGCATGGCCGTCAGGTTGGCATATTGGGTCTTCCGTCCGCCGGAGTGCTGCAGCTCCACCACCGTGCCCAGAAAGTCGTCATCATAGATTGCCGCCACAGCGCCGTCCAGGGCAGCCCGGACCTGGGTTCCCTGGGCCGCGAGCAGATCCACCCCGTCGTGGGTGCGCCAGTCCCGCATGGTTTCGGAGTAGCTCAGATGATCCATGCTGTAGCTTCGACCGGCTTCCCCGGACACAGGCCGGACCACCCGTTCCGGCTTCACGGCCTCCGGCTGGGTGGCGGCTGCCGGGACCTCCGACGCCTCAGATTCCAGAATGGTCTCGGCCGATTTGCCGCTGCTGGGCAGCTCTGCCGGAGAGACAGGCTGGGGGACCTCCGGCTTCGGATCCGCCTTGACCGGGACGCTGACGCTGACCTCCTGCTCCAGAAGCTCCTTTGCGCCGCTGCGCCGCAGCTCATGCAGGAAGATGAGCCCGGACACGCCGACGGCCAGAGCGCACAGCACCAGCACCAGCTGATAGCCCCTCCGGCGAAGAAACGTCCGGAAGGGATGTTCGTTGTTCTGCATTCCAATGCACCTCCGGTCCTAGTATGACCCGCTGTGCGCCCATTTAAACCCAGAAGAGGGGAAATTTCGGAAATAAACCTCTTCGACGGATTGAGCGCTCCGGCTGCGCTATGCTGTCAGAAACGAAACCAAGGAGGACATGCCATGAACAAGGCTTTTCTGCGCGCGCTGGCCGTCGGGTCGGCGCTGCTTGTCCTGAGTCTGAGCGCGGCGGCTGCGGCGGGGATCTATCAGCGCGCGGTACCGTCGTCGTCTTTGCTGGAGGACCCGGACGGGCGCTACCTGGCTCTGCGCACCGGCTCCCTGGACCCGGGGACCAGCCTGGAGATCTATGCGGACGGGGAGAAGCAGCTCTCCGCCTCGGTGGAGGAGGACCGGGAGACCATCCTGGGGCCCCTGCCCACGGAGAAGCTTTACACCATTCTGGCAGGGGACACGGTGCTGGGGAGCTTCTATTTTTACGAGAATGCCTCGGTGGAGGCCCTCAGCGGCAGCCTGCGGGACGACGGGGAGTTTCTCTACACCGACACGGGTCTGGATCGGGTGCTCAGCCTGCCGGCCCTGCCGTGAGAGCACAGAATACCGGAGAACAGGGTGAGGGCTTGCTTTTTTAGACAGAAAGAGGTATTATGTAAATAACACTTTGGATTTTTAGGAGGCGAATCCCTTGCCTGATCAATTTTCTGACGACCAGATCAATGAGCGAATTGCCGAGCGGCGGGCGAAAACCGAACAAATGCGCAGGAAAAACCAGCGCCGGTCTCTGCTGCAGGTCATCGCAGTTTTACTGGGCCTGGCCCTGGTGATCGTGCTGATCATTCTGGGAATCCGCCATGCGGTAAAGCGCATGGGCACGCCCACAAGCAATGAAGCGCCCACGTCCCAGCAGTCCGATCTTGCCATGAACCCCATCGAGGAGGAACCCGAGGGCAGCAGCTGGAATACCGGCAGCGAGGACGAGGAGCCGGAGCCCCAGACCCCGGATCAGAACCCGGACGCGGAACCGGAGGAGCAAAACCCGGAAGAGAATCCGGAGCAGACGCCGACGGAGGATCCGGAGGAGAACGAGCCCACCGAACCTGCTGAGCCTGCCGGTCCGGAGCTGGGCGAGGAGCCGGAGGAGCAGTTCGAGGCAGGCGCCCATGCGGGCACGCTCATTGTGGTGGATGCAGGCCGGGGCTACTCGGACCACGGTTGCAGCTCGGACTACCTGGGTGAGCACTATGAGAGCCAGATCAATCTGGCTGTGGCCAAGCTGGTAGCGGCAAAGCTGCGCCAGGCGGGCTATACGGTTCTGATGACCCACAGCACCAACCACATCCCCGATGGGGAGGCGGAGGACTATGCCCTGGATCAGCTGAGCCGTGTGGAACTGGCAAACACCAATCAGTGCGCGGTGTATCTGTCTCTGCACTGTGACAACTTCCCGGACAATGAGAAGGCCTCCGGCACCCGTCTGTACTACTGCACCGATGTGAACGGCTCCGCGGCCTTTGCGGACGCCCTCTCCGCCGGCACCCGGCAGATCATGGGCGCGGCGCCCCGCATTGCGGGCTATGGCACGGATCAGGCCTTTGTGGTCACCAGCCAGGTGGAAGCACCCTCTGTGCTGGTGGAAATGGGCTTTGTGACCAACCAGCGCGACGCGGAAAATCTGCTCTCCGCGGACTGGCGGGAGCAGCTGGCCCAGGCCCTTTCCAGCGGCGTGATCGCCTATCTGGAAGGCTGAACAAAAATTGGCGGCATGACCAAGGTCATGCCGCCAGTTTTGATCGGAAGCAACTGCAAGTTGCTTGCAAAGCGCAGGTATGTATGGTACGCTGTTTCCAGAAACGCAACAGGAGGGAACCATATGGAATCTTGGGAGATTTTGAAGACCCTGCGCGAAAAGCGCAATCTGACCCAGGAGGAGCTTGCCCAGCGGGTCCTGGTATCGAGGCAGGCGGTCAGCCGCTGGGAGACGGGCCAGACCCAGCCGAATCCGGAGACGCTCAAGCTGCTCTCCCGGGAGCTTGACGTATCCATCAACACCCTGCTGGGCACGCCGAGACAGCTGGTCTGCCAGTGCTGCGGCATGCCGCTGAACGAGGACGACTTTATCAGCCGGGAGCCGGACGGGAGCTTCCAGGAGGATTACTGCAAATGGTGCTATGCAGATGGGGCATTTGTCTATCAGGACATGGATCAGCTGCTGGACTATCTGCTCGCGCACATGCCCAATCCGGAGGGACTGCCGGAGCAGGAGCGCCGCGCCCAGACGGCAGGATACCTCTCCCTGCTCAAGCACTGGAAACAATAAAAAGGAGCCTTCGAGCCCTCTCCGCAAGACTGACGGATGATACGTCGGCAGAGGGACGAGTTGTTTCCAGCTCGCAGGAAAGGATGGGAACACTTCATAATAATGTGCTTTGAGGAAATTTGCAGCCAACGCATAAGCGGATAAAAAACGGCGTGACCATTGCGGTCATGCCGTTTTTGCCTTTTGGAGTATTGGTGGAAGATTCCGATGCTTGTGATAACTGCGGACAGCAAAAGACCTGCCTGGAAAGTTGGAGGTTATCTTGCGAATACCATCCTGATCTCTGTAGCGCCAATCATTGGACTGTACATTTCTTCTCCATCAGAATCAAAACCACATTTCTGATAGAAACGAATAGCTCTCTTGTTCTCTTTTAAAACCCAGAGGCAGATCTGCGGATAGTTTTTCAGCTGCTCAAGTCCTGCTTTCATCAATTGCTGTGCCACGCCTTTTCCATAAAATTCTGATAACACATACAGAGCAAAAATCTCACCCGTTTCAGGAGCTTCTTTTCCTCTGTCACCATATCCGACAAAGCCGATAACTCGATTCGCGTCTTTGGCAACGAGTAGATTTTCAGGCCACTTGAAAGCCATATCCTCACATTTTTCCAGAGTCAGCCTATCAAGGTATTCTTGATTGACAAGATTAACGTACGCTTCATGCCAAGAACGCCAGTGTACATATGCTTTCCCTTTGATTTCATCCTCTGTTTCCATCTGTTTTATGATTATGCGTATAGGTACTCACCTCCATAAAGCCCACTTTGTTTTCACCATGATACCATTGCTGACACTCGTGGTCAACTCCATTCTGTTCAAGCCAGGTGGGAACGCTTCCTTACGAAGTGCCCCCGACAGGCTCCTTTTTTCGCGCCTTGCCCCGGAAAGAGAAACATGCTACAATGAGGAAAAAGGAGGCGCGTATCATGAAAAAGTTCCTCAAAGCTCTTCTGATTGTGATTCTGGTTCTGGTGATCGCTGTAGCGGGCCTGCTGGGCTGGCTGACGGCGACGGAGTTCCGCCCCGGTCCTGTGGAGACGCTCAGCCTTCGCACAGATGATGCTTCCGGCGCGCTGGAGACGGGTCGGGCCATGGAGATCCTCAGCTGGAATGTAGGCTACGCGGGCCTGGGCGCTGAGTCGGACTTCTTCATGGACGGGGGCAAGAACTCCCGCTCTGCCGACAAGACCACCGTGGAGCGCTATCTCCAGGGAATTGAGAAGACCATCCAGGGCTATGACCTGGTGCTGCTGCAGGAGGTGGATACGGATTCGTCCCGCAGCTATGGCATCGACCAGGCGGCGGCGCTCCAGTCCGGCGACAGCGTCCACGCGCTGAACTACTCCTGCCCCTTTGTGCCCATCCCGTTGCCGCCCATCGGCAAGGTGAACAGCGGCCTTCTGACCATCTCCCAGGCGGACATCTCTGAGGCAAGCCGGATCAGTCTGCCCTGCCCATTCTCCTGGCCTCTGCGCATTGCCAATCTCAAGCGCTGCCTGCTGGTCAGCCGGATCGGCGTCGAGGGGACGGATCGGGAGCTGGTGCTGGTGAATCTGCATCTGGAGGCCTACGACGACGGTGAGGGCAAGCTGGCCCAGACGCAGCAGCTGCGCGCCTTCCTCCAGGAGGAGTATGAGAAGGGAAACTGGGTCATCGCCGGCGGCGATTTCAATCAGGTATTCCCCGGCTCGCTGGAGGTCTACCCCAACACCCATCCGGAGCTGTGGGCCGTGGGCGCCCTGGATGAGAGCGCCCTTCCGGGACAGGACTGGCAGTTTGCCTGCGACAGCGCCCATCCCAGCTGCCGTCTGCTGAACCAGCCCTATGATCCCGCGGACATGGTGAACACCCAGTACTATGTCATTGATGGGTTTATCATCTCGCCCAATGTGCATCTGAGCCTGGTGGAGACCCTGGATCTGGGCTTTGAGAACTCGGATCACAACCCGGTGCATCTGATGGTGACGCTGGAGTAAAACGCCGCATGACGGCACTGGATCCTTCGCCGGCGTCGCTCCTTTTTCCGGCCGAAACTGCGTCTCGGCCGGGCCCCGGAAATCGGCCTGCACTCAGGATAACCGAAAAGAGACACGAGTTTTGACACATAAAAAAACATAATCGAAGCAATTGCTTCGATTATGAGAAGAACGTCAGGCGCACAAAAAACAAATTCGAAGCAAATGCTTCGAATTTGAGAGGAGCGTCAGGCGTACACTTGAGCTTTGGCGCTCTGTGCCAAAGCGAAGATCTGTGCGCCTCATAGCGACGATGGAGCGGGGTACGGGAGTCGAACCCGCCTGGCCAGCTTGGGAAGCTGGAGTAATACCGATATACGAACCCCGCAAATCAAGTGTCCCTATTATAGCATCCCCGGTCCGGAAATGCAAGCCGCCGGACCGGGGAATTTTTCGCGGCGCTTCCCCAGAATTCTGTGGACAAGCGGGGAAGAATACGCTAAAGTGAAGAAAGAGGTGATCCCTTTGAACGAATCCAACACCGCCCTGCCGCTTGCGGAGCAGCTTGCGGCTTATGGGGTGTTTCTGCCGGAAAAGACAGGCCCTGTGGTGCTTTTCCTGGGCGCTGAGCCGGGCCGTCCGGCCCGCGCCGCCTGCCTTCGGGGAGATTTTACCCGGGTCGTCGGCGGCCTGCGGCTGATTCTGTCCGCACTGGAAGAGCAGACGGCCCGGATCGCATGCTGGGAGGAGGACGCGGAGCTTCTGCGGCCCCTGCGGCGGCTTCTGCCCCGGAAGGGGAACCTGCGCTTCGTCACCCTTCACCCGGAGCTGGGCGAGCCGGAGACGCGCTGCCTGGCCCGGAGCCTGGGCCGGGTGATGGTCCTGGATCCCGGCCTCTGCCGGGACGCCTGGCGGGCCATCTATGAGCAGGAGCGGCGCACCGGCCGCCCCTTCAGTGTCCAATCGGGAAAGCAGAGTGTCCTGTTTGACCTGCCCTTCGGCAAAAGCGCCCAGGACGCCCTGGATCAGGCCGGTCTGCGCCTGGAGGAGGGACAGCTTCTGGTGGGAGGAAGCCTTCTTACAGGAGAGGAGGTCCGGGATTTGAGCGCGCCGCTGCCGGACACGCTGGACGCTCTGTTTCTGCTGGGTCGGGCCCAGCCGGATCCCAGGACCAGATGTATCCGCTGCGGCACCTGCATGGCGCTCTGCCCGGAGCATCTTCCGGTGTTTGCCCTGGCCCTGGGCTGGAGCGGCGACTTCTCCCGCTGCAGCGCCTGCGGCGCATGCAGCTATCACTGCCCGCAGAAGCTGGACCTGGCCGGGCTTCTTGCCGGGGCGCGAGAGGAGGCGGCGGTATGAGCGCACCCTATGTGCGGACCCAGCGGACCACCTGGACCCGGAACCGGGACGCCCTCATTGCCATGGTGCCCGCCCTGCTGGCGGGATGGTATTTCCACGGCCTGCACGCGATCCTCCTGACTGCCTGCGTGTTTTTGGGCGCGGCAGCCGGAGAGGCGATCCTGAGTCTGCTGATTCGAAAACGATTGAGCCTGGGGGATCTCAGCTTTGCGGTCAGCGCCTTGGTGCTGACCCTCCTGACTCCGCCGGACACGCCTCTCTGGCTGGCTGCGCTTACAGGCGCCGCAGCGGCTGCGGTCAAGCTGGCCTTCGGCGGCCTGGGCCGGAATCTGGTGAATCCGGCGGTCCTGGCGGCCCTGCCGCTGCACGTGCTGTATCTGCGCAGCCTTGCCTACCAGATGCCCCTGAGCCCCCTGGCTTTCCTGACGCTTCAGGCCAACTCCGCCGTTCTGGGCGGCAGCTCTCTGCTGCTTCTGGCACTGGGCTGGGGATTCCTCCTGGTCCGCGCGCTGGGACGGCCCGTTCTCAGCCTGAGCTGGCTTGGCGGGGCCATGGTTCTCAGCCTGGCGCTGGAGCTGCTGGGCCTCGGCCTGGGCGGCGGCGCCGGCGCGGCGCTTCTGCGGCCCCTGCTGGGCGGAAGTCTGCCCCTGGCGGCCCTCTTCTGTGCATCGGACAGCGTCACCACGCCGGTTCTGAAGCGCAGTCAGCTGATCCTGGGCCTGTTCTGCGGCCTTGTGACCGCCCTGGGGCGGCAGCTTCTGACCTTGGATCTGTCCCTGCTGCTTGTGATCCTTGCAAACCTTCTGTCCCGCCCGCTGGATCGGCTGTTCCTGCGGCGGAGATGAGAAACAGAAAAGGAGGAAACCCATGTTTCGACCCATGCGCCGGGCTAGGCAGGCCCTGAGTCAGGCGGAATGCCTGGAGCTGCTGGAGCGCCAGCTGCGGGGCGTGCTGTCCGTCCTGGGGGACGACGGCTATCCCTATGGCATGCCCATGAACCATTACTACTGCCCCGAGGACGGAAAGATCTATTTTCACGGAGGCAGGCTTGGTCACAAGATCGACGCCCTGCGGGAGCATCCCAAGGTCAGCTTCTGCGTCTATGACGAGGGCTTCCGGAAGGATGGCGACTGGGCCCTGAACATCCGAAGCGTCATCGTCTTCGGGCAAGTGTCCTTTGTGGAGGATCAGGCCTGGGCTATGGAGATCTCCCGCCGCCTCAGCCGGAAGTTTACGGACGACGAGGCCTACATCGACTGGGAGGTGGATCGCTCCGGCCCGGGGACCCTGTGCTTCTGCATCCAGCCGGAACACATGACAGGCAAGCTGGTGAATGAAAAATAATGATGCCGGACGTGAGGACCTTCCTCCGTCCGGCATCTTTTTTGATCTGGTCATCCTGAACGAGGCCGCAAGCCGAGCCGAAGGATCTCACTGGCTGGCGGCAGCGAAACATCGCGACCAGATCCTTCGACGGCGTCGCTCCACCCGGCGCGGCCTTCGCGAAGCGACGAGCCGCTTCGCTCACAAACGCCGGGGTCGCTCCTTTTCCCCGCCGAAACTGCGTTTCGGCGGGGGCCTCGGTAAGGCGACTTCGCTCAGGATGACTGTCAACGAGAAAGAAGCGCCGATATCACCCCAAAAAGGGGACCCCCACCGAAGCAAATGCTTCGGTGGGGAAAAGGAGGTTCCAGCCTGCGTTCGAGCCTTGGGGTGATGCCCCAAGGTGAGCGTGCAGAGCCACACCCGGGGACCCCATGGAAGCGAATGCTTCCATGGGGAGAAGGAGCGCTCCCGGCAGCAGCACCGAAAACCACCTCCAAAAAGGGGACCCCATCGAAGCGAATGCTTCGATGGGGAAAGGAGCGCCAGGCGCGCGGTTGCGCTTTGGCGTTTCACGCCAAAGTGCTGAAAGCGCGACTCAAAGCGACGTTATTCGGCGCCCAGAGCCTTGAGCATGACATGCTGACGGCGGACCTGCTCCCGCTCGTCAAACATCTCCTCGTCGGGCAGGTCGTTCCGGTTGCCCTGGCCCTCAAACTCGGAGTTGATGTAGCCCTCGTAACCGCAGTCATTGAGGACCTTCATGATCTGGTCATAAGGGATGGAGGGATCATAGTAGCCGCCAGGCTTGGTGGGATCCTCCACCATCTCATAGAACTTGCCGTGGATGGAACAGGTGTAGGGCACCACCTTGGCAAACTGGTCGATGGTGGCGCTGGCCTGGGGCTGGATCAGACGGCCAAGCGCCATCATGTTGGCGTTGGGGGACTTCTCCTTGACCTTGGCGGTGAGCTCGTCGGGGGCCATGTCCGCCTCGCGGCATTCCACGATGAAGTCGATGAGGTCGGGATCTCCGGTCTGGCGCTTGGCCTGGGCAACCTGGGACGGGGTAAACCAGTTGTTGAACAGGCCCATGTCGGGCACCAGAGCCACGGCGGTGGTGTTGTGCTTCAGACGCATCTCGATGATGGTGTCCACCAGGGCAGGATCCACAACGCCCTTGGGGTTGCGGTCCGTGGCGGGATCATAGACGATCTGGATGGGGGCGTGGACCTCCTGGCCGATGCAGACACCCAGGTCCTCGGCCACAGGAATGCAGGCCTCGATGACGTCCTCGGGGCAGGGGGCCAGAGCGCGGACATTCTGGAAGCCCAGACGGGCGGCGATCTTCAGATCCCGCTTCAGCCGCTCCACGGCCTCGGCATGGTTCATGACATGGTCGCGGAACTGTAAAACGTCCAGATAGATGTCCATGGTGACGCTCTTCATATCCCAGCGGGCGATCTCATTCTTCCAGGCGTATTCAAACTCCTGGCTCATGAAGGGGTAGCCGGGAATGAAGGTGCCGTCGATGAGCTCGACGCCGTCGGTGTCCAGATCCTGACGGATGGTGCGGATGAAATCGTTCCAGTTCATCTTCAGATCGAAGATCAGATTCTGATAACTATAAGACGAAACGCCTCTTTTAACTCCCATTGTTCGTTCCTCCCTTACTCAAGTACCTGGACCATGGGCACGGCCGGACCGCCGAAGCCGGAGCCGCCGGGTCCGGGGACGATCACGTTGTCCACCTTGTACTGGTCGCTCATGGGGCCGTCGCCGGGACGGTAGCCGTACTGCTCAAAGTTGGAGACGGTGGCGATGACAGTGTGCTCACCCTTGGAAAGGCCGCCCTCCTGCTCCACGAAGATATAGCCGATGGTCTGGTAGTCCCAGTGCTCCCACACGGCCTTCTTGATCTCCTCAAAGGTGCGCGGGGGCTTTCCGTTGATGATGAAGCGGAGCTTGTCCTGGGGGTACTCCACGCCATCCACGTTGACGTAGTAGCCGTTGATGAGGCTGAGCATGTTGCCGCGATAGCGGGGCAGACGCACACCGAACTTGAAGCCGATGATCTTGCCGCACTTGTCGCAATAGACGTTCTCCAGGCTGCCCTGGACCGTTGTTTTCTTGGGCATAGAAAATCCTCCTCGAACCGTATTTGGGGCAGTGAGCCCCTCTGATTTGATTATAGCAAGCTATCTAATTCTTGTCAACGAAAAAAGAGCGTTTCAGGGAGAAATCAAAGTTCTGAAGCCAGTTCCTCCAAGCTTTTGCGCTGGAAATGGAGCGCGGCGGGGGCCGAGTCAGGGGCGGGGACGCCCAGAGGCAGAAGAAGCAGGGGCTGCTCCTGCTCCGGCAGAGCGAAGGCCTCCTTGAGCTTGGCGGGATCAAAGAAGTTCACCCAGCAGGTCCCCAGGCCCAGGTCCGCGGCCCGGAGCATCATGCAGGTTGCGGCAATGGAGCAGTCCTCCTGCCCGGCCCGGAAGCTGGGATCAAAGGGGTTCTGCCACTCGGTCTGCTGGTCATAGGTGAAGAGCAGAACCACCGGGGCGTTGTAGGCGCTGGGAGAGAGGGCCCGGATTTTCGCGATCGCCTCCGGACTTTTGAGCACGTACACCCGCCAGGGCTGGATGTTCTTGGCGGTCGGGGCCAGCTGTCCGGCCTCCAGCACCGCCTGGAGCTGTTCCGGCGTCACGGGAGTATCGGCATATTTGCGGACCGCGTAGCGTTCCCGCAGAATCTGAGAGAGTTCCATATACAAGCCTCCTTTGTCGAATGGTATTTCCATCATAGCATGCAATGAAAAAGCCGTCAAGGCGGATTCTCCGCGGCGGTGGGAAATCCTGCCACAAGCCACTTGCAAATGACGCCGGATCGTGATAAACTGACAGCGGCTGATTAGCGCCAGCTAATTTCTGTTCTCAATTGTTAGCAAAAGCTAACTTTTCAATGAAAAGAGGCGTTTTTTCGTGGAAATCGTACATCTGCGGGGCGTGAGCCGCAGTTATCAGTCCGGCGACCATGTGCTCAAAGCCCTGGATGGGGTGGATCTGAGCCTGGAGGCGGGAAAGTTCGTGGTGATCCTGGGCCCGTCCGGTGCGGGCAAGAGCACTCTTCTGAATCTGCTGGGCGGGCTGGACAGCCCCACGGAGGGAACCATCACCGTCAAGGGACGGGACATCTCCCGGCTGAGCCGGGACCAGCTGGCAGACTATCGGGCGGAGACCGTGGGCTTCGTGTTTCAGTTCTACAACCTGGTGCCTACCCTGACCGTGCTGGAAAATGTGGCGCTGGTGAAGGAGATCGCCCCCAAGGCGCTGCCCGCGGAGCAGCTTCTTCAGGAGGTGGGCCTCTACGACCACAAGGATCACTTCCCTTCGGAGCTCTCCGGCGGCGAGCAGCAGCGGGTGTCCATCGCCCGGGCCCTGGCCAAGAATCCGGAGATCCTGCTCTGCGACGAGCCCACCGGCGCTCTGGATTCCGAGACGGGCGTGGTGGTGCTGAAGCTTCTTCTGAAGATGGCCCGGGACTATGGCAAGACCATCATCATCGTGACCCACAACCAGTCCATCGCCCGGATGGCGGATGTGGTGGTCCGGGTCAAAAACGGCAGGATCCGCTCCGTGGAGGAGCAGCCCGTTCCCGCCTCCGCCGACGAGATCGACTGGTAGGAGGCGCGGAATGCTGAAACGAAAACTCTTCCGGACCATGAAGGCCTATCGGGGGCAGTTCCTGTCCATGATCGTCATGATCGCCCTGGGCGTGGGGGTGTTTCTGGGTTTCCAGATGGAGTGGGTCTCCATCGAGGGCAACACGGGAAGCTTCTTCCGGGATACGGGCTTTGCGGACTATCGGCTGGTGTCGGAAACAGGCTTCTCCCAGGCGGATCTGGACCGGATCCGGGACCTTGCAGGCGTGGACGCGGCGGCCCGGTATCTGTCGGTCCCCGCGGATCTGAAGCAGCGCGCCGGCCACAGCCTGGCCCTGAGCGTGACCACGGATCCCGCCGTCTCCGGTTTTCTGGTTCTGGAGGGAGAGCCCTATGATCCGGAAAGCCCGGACGGGGTGTGGATCTCCGACAAATTCGCAGACGCCAATGACCTGCGTCTGGGGGACGCGGTGGATCTGGACTATCAGAATCTGACCCTCTCCGGCACGATCCGGGGCCTGGTCAAGGCAAGCGAGCACCTGATCTGTGTCCGGGACGAGACCCAGCTCATGCCGGATTATGAGCGCTATGGCTTCTGCTATGTCTCCCCGGAGCTCTATGAGAAGACCCTGGGTTTTGCGTTCTATCCCCAGATCCATGTCCGCTCGGACCTGTCCAAGCAGGATTTCATCGACGCGGCCAACACAGCGCTGGGAAAGACCCTGCTGGTACTGAGCAAGAACGAGACCATCTCCTACGCGGAGGCCATGGGGGAGTCTGAGGAGGGCAAGACCATGGGCGCGGTGCTGCCGGTTCTGTTCCTGCTCATTGCCGTTCTGACCATGGTCACCACCATGCACCGGCTCACGGTCCAGGAAAAGACCCAGATCGGCACCCTCAAGGCCCTGGGCTTCCGGGATCGGCGGATCCTGCGCCATTACAGCGCCTATGCCTTCTGGATCGGCGTCGTCGGCGCCTGCCTGGGGGTGGGGATCGGCTACTGGCTTGCCTGGTTCATCATGAATCCCAATGGATCCATGGGGACTTATCTGGATATGCCGGACTGGAAGCTCTGGATGCCCTGGTGGTGCGTGGTCATTATTCTGGCCATGATCGGGATGCTGACCCTGGTGGGCTATCTCAGCGTCCGGAAGATGCTCCAGGGCAGCGCGGCGGATGCCCTGCGGCCCTATGTGCCCAAGAAGATGCGCCATCTGCTGCTGGAGCGCTCCAGGCTCTGGCAGAAGCTCCGCTTCGGCGCCCGCTGGAATCTGCGTGACAGCCTGCGCCACAAGACCCGGACCCTCATGAGCCTCATCGGCGTCATGGGCTGCATGCTGATTCTGGTGGCGGGTCTTGGCATGGTGGACACCCTGGACGCCTTTCTGGATCTGTACTACAGCCATTCCATGAACTATTCCTCCCGCATCTTCCTGTCCCAGGAGGTGGGGGACGAGGAGCTGGACCGGCTGCTGGAGGCCTATCCGGGGGACTGGAGCGCCTCTCAGAGCGTGGAGCTCTTTGACAAGACCGTGAGCCTGGATGTCTATCATCTGGAGCGGGACGCCATCCGCTTCTTCGACGACAAGGAACGGGAGGTTCCCCTGGGGGACGACGGCGCCTATCTCTGCCAGCGCATCAGCCGGGACTATGACCTGCATCCCGGCGACAGCCTGAGTGTGAAGCCCTATGGCACGGACCAGGTCTACACCCTCCGCGTGGCCGGAGTGATCCGCTCCGTGTCCGAGAGCATCGTCCTCTCAGACCGCTATGCGGAGGCGCTGGGCGTGGACCTGCGGCCGGACAGCCTCTATACAGAGCTTGCCCGCGAAGATATCGCCCAGGACAGCGCCATCCGGGCGGTGCAGACCAAGAGCGACATCATGGATTCCTTCGACACCTTTATTGAGCTCATGAACACCATGATCGTACTGCTGGTCCTGGCTGCCGCCATTCTGGGCGTCGTGGTGCTCTACAACCTGGGCTCCATGAGCTACTTGGAGCGCTATCGGGAGATGGCCACCCTGAAGGTGGTGGGCTTCCGGGACCGTCAGATCGCCCGGCTGCTCATCGGACAGAATCTGTGGATCACCCTCATTGGCGCCCTGCTGGGGCTGCCCCTGGGCGTGGCAGTGCTGGACTATCTGCTCAAAAAGCTGGCAGGGGAGTATGAAATGGGGCTGCATTTTCGGCTGAGTTCCGCCCTCATCAGCATGGCCCTGACCTTTGGCGTCAGCCTGATCGTGGGACTGATGATCGCAAGAAAGAATCGGAAGATCGACATGGTCGCCGCCCTCAAGGGCGCGGAATAAGGAGGAATTCTGATGATACAGACAACGTTGAAAATTGATGGAATGATGTGCGCCATGTGTGAGAGCCACATCAATGACGCGGTGCGTCAGGCCGTTCCGGTGAAGAAGGTCTCCTCGTCCCACAGCAAGGGGGAGACGGTCATTCTCTCCGATGCGCCGCTGGATGAGGCAGTCCTGCGGCAGGCCATCGAGAAGACGGGCTATCGGCTTCTGGATATGCAGACCGGGGAGGCCGCTGCGAAGAAAGGCCTGTTTGGCTTTTTGAAAAAATGAAAACCCTTGCCTTTCCCCGAAAAAACAAGGACCGGACTTGAAGTCCGGTCCTTGTTTGGTTTAAAGCTGCTTCTTTCGCGCTTCCAGCCTGGCGCGAAGCTTGGGCAGGTCCCGGCGCGCCGGGGCGTCCTGGGGCCAGGTCTGCTCTGCCTTGACAAGCAGCGCCTCCGCCTGGGGATCGTCCTTGGCAATGGCAGTGAGAATTTCCAGCTCCTCCAGAAGCTTCCCCAGAGGTGCGGCGGCTGCATAGCGGGAGAGCGCCTCCTGATGTGCCTCCACAATCTGGATGGCCTCGGCCTCCCGGCCCAGATAGAAGCGGTACAGGGCCAGATCGCCCCAGTAAACTGCCTCGTTTGCACCCTTTGCGGGCTTGGCGGCAAGGAGCTCCTGCTCGGCGCTCGAATAGTCCTCCAGCCGCTCATAGGCGACGGACCGGTTGATGTGCAGCACGTTCTGGTACAGGGGGCTTCTGGAACCCTCCAGCAGAGCGGTGAGCTGTTCCAGATAGGCCCGAGGATCCTGCTCCAGCAGAGGCGCCAGGGCCTGGATCCGCTTGTTCTGCCGCAGGCTCCAGGCGAGATTCACGCCGAAGCCCAGCAGGACCAGGATCACCGCCGCGAACAGGATGGTGAGGCTCAGTTTCCAGCCATAGCGGTTGGAGAGCATCCCCAGCACCAGCCCCAGGACTATGGCAAAGATGTAATAGGCCGCCCGAAGCAGCCCTCTGTGTTTGACCATGGCAGCCTCCTATTCGACGGTCAGGACGGTCAGCACATCCTCCCGGACCTGAAAACGGACGGTTTTGCCCGCAAAGGACAGGGCGTAGATCCGGTCCGGGTCCGCCTGATAGGCAGGCCGGGGATCGCAGGCCAGCACCCCCTCCAGGGCGGCGCGGGTCTCCGGATCAAAGCCAGCGGCCAGGTCCTCCGGCAGACAGACGGTCAGACGCCGCTCCGGCGCCTGGGCGGCGAAGCCGCCCACCGCCTCAGGATGGGCGTCCGCGTAGGGTACATAGGGCTTGATATCAAAGATGGGGGTGCCGTCCACCAGGTCCGCGCCGGCGATGACCAGCTCCGTGCCCTCCACCGCCACCAGCTCCACACAGCTCAGGCCGATGGGATTGGGCCGGAAGGGAGAGCGGGTGGCAAAGACGCCCATGCGCCGATTGCCGCCCAGCCGGGGCGGGCGCACGGTGGGGGACCAGCCCCGATCCGCGTTCTCCGAGAAGCCCCAGATCAGCCACAGATGGCTGAAGCCCTCCAGGCCCCGCAGGGCGTCCGGGATGCGGTACGCCGGCTCAAAGACCACCCGAGCCCGGAGATCCGGGACCAGCCCCGCCTGACGGGGCACGCCGAACTTCTCCGGAAAGTCGCTCTTGACCCGGGCGATGACGGCCAGTTTCCAGCCGCTCATTCCTGCTCCAGCGCCATGATCTTGTCCACCCGGCGCTGGTGGCGACCGCCCTCAAAGGCGGTGTCCAGGAAGGTGTCCACGATCTTGGCGGCCTCAAAGGCGCCGGTGAAGCCGCCGCCCAGAGCCAGCACGTTTGCGTCGTTGTGGCGGCGGGTCATTTCGGCGGAGTAGGCGTCCCGGCACAGGGCGCAGCGCACGCCCTTGATCTTGTTGGCGGTGATGCTGATGCCGATGCCCGTAGTGCAGATGACGATGCCTTTTTCACATTCGCCGCTGGCAACGGCCCGGGCAGCGGCAGCGCCGAAGTCGGGATAGTCCACGCTCTCCGGAGAGAAGCAGCCGAAGTCCTTCACCGCAATGCCGCGCTTTTTCAGATGGGCCAGGACCTGAACCTTCAGGTCATAGCCGCCGTGGTCACTGGCAATCGCAATCATAATGGATTCCTCCTCATCAGATCGGGCAGAGCCCGGATTCGTTTGGTTTCAGAGAAGCCGGCCCAGACTCATGAGAATGGTCAGGGCAAGGCAAAGGCTCAGTCCCAGCCAGGCCAGGAGCCGATGATGACGCTCCAGCAGCCGGGCGCTGCAGCAGGCCAGAGCAAGGGCTGCCCCGGCGGGAATCAGGTCCGCAGTGAGGGCAAGGCCGGTCAGGACCGCCGCGACGGCGGCCATGGGCAGGAGCAGAACTTCTCCATGACCGTAGCGCCAGCCGGTGTAGATGCTCACTCCGGCAGCGGCCAGACAGAAGGGGATCAGACCCGGCAGACTGGTCAGCAGAAGCCGCACGGGGGGCAGAAGGGGCAGGGGCCGCCAGGGCAGCAGCGCCCGGGTCCAGAAGCCGGATTCGCGCAGGCCCTCCAGATTGCCCGCCGCCATGCCAAGGGCTGCGATGCGGCCCAGAATGGAAGCGGCCAGGAAGACCAGAATTCCAAAGCCCAGGTTGAAAAGCAGCTGGCCCAGCCGGTCCGGCCGATGGGTCTCATGGAAGCGCCAGAGGAGCGCGCCCAGGAGGGCAAGCCACAGAAGGGCCAGGGGCAGATGGAGCTGCCGTCCCGCGATCAGGGACAGCGCGCTTCCGGCGGAGAACAGGCCAAGCGCAAGGAAGCCCGCCGGCGCGGGGCGCTCGGGATCGGTGCGCAGGAACAGGGCCAGGGGGATCATGCAGAGCTCCAGCAGAGCCAGGCTCATGGCATCTGAGAAAAAGCACAGGCCGGGGATCAGGGCGCTTACCAGGGAGACGACGGCGGAGCCTGTGACGATGCGGGCCAGGACAAAGGCTGCCAGCGCGCTCAAGGCAAACAGTCCGCTTGAGGGCAGGGCCAGGGACCAGAGCTCCGGATTCCGCAGGGCGTCAAAGCCCAGATTCAGGCCCAGCCCCAGGATGTAGAAGCCCAGGGGGATCAGACACAGTCCCAGGGCGCAGAGAAACTCCCACCAGTGGAGCCGCTGCAGCCGCGCAGGGCGCAGGGCGGGGCGGTCGTAGAGGGAGATCCACTCCAGGGTGCCCTTTTTCGGGGCCATGGCCCGGAGATAAAAGATGAAGTAGAGGACCGTCAGAGCGGTGCAGAGCAGCAGAAGCAGAGGTAGGGCATCATAAAGCAGCGCGCCCATAGGCTTGCCTCCTTGTTTCGTGATTGGGACAGCAGATCTGTCCTCTTTGGAATTATATCAAAAAAGAGTGCCTCTGGCAAGGCCAAGCGGGGCAGAAGCGCGACGCGGCGGTATGAATTGCCCGGATTTCGGGCATGCTTTTCCCAGAACCATCATATTCTAAGGAGGCGCGAAGATGCAGGTACAGGATCTTATGAGCCGGGACGTGGTGTTCGTCTCGCCGGAGGAGCCGGTGAGCGTGGCAGCCAGGCTCCTCAGCCGCAACAACGTGGGGGTACTGCCGGTGTGTACGACGGACGGGCATCTGCGGGGCGTCCTGACGGACCGGGACATTGTGCTTCGCTGTGTGGCAGCCCAGCAGGACCCGGCCAGGACCATGGTGCGCAGCGTCATGACCAGCCGGGTGGTCTCCGCCAGCCCCGATGAGGACGCAGCCCAGGCCGCCCGCCGCATGGCCTCTGAGCAGGTCCGCAGGCTTCCGGTGTGTGAGAAGGGAAGGGTGGTTGGCATGCTCTCCCTGGGGGACCTGGCCGTGCGCCAGGAAAAACCCATGGAAGCCGCCGCCTGTCTTGAGCAGATTTGCCAAGGGGTGGCAGGGGTGCAAAAATGAATTTTGGATAGTTTGTTCTTGCGTTTTGCATGATGCCGCGTTATAATATGCACGAAATGGCTGAAAGCCAGGACTCTTTTCCAGAAATGAGGCGTTGTTATGCAAATCAAGAACGATTATCTTGCAAATCTGTACGAGCGCGTGGCAAAGCGCAACCCCAATGAGCCGGAGTTCCTCCAGGCGGTGGGCGAAGTGCTGGAGTCCCTGTCTCCCGTGGCGGATAAGCGTCCTGACCTGGTGCAGGCGGGCGTGTTCGATCAGATCGTGGAGCCGGAGCGTCAGATCCTGTTCCGCGTTGCCTGGGTGGATGATCAGGGCAAGGTCCAGATCAACCGGGGCTTCCGCATCCAGTTCAACAGCGCCATCGGTCCCTATAAGGGCGGCCTGCGTTTCCATCCCTCCGTCTGCTCCAGCGTCATCAAGTTCCTGGGCTTCGAGCAGATCTTCAAGAACAGCCTGACCGGCCTGCCCATGGGCGGCGGCAAGGGCGGCTCTGACTTTGATCCCCACGGCAAGTCCGACGGCGAGGTCATGCGCTTCTGCCAGGCCTTCATGACGGAGCTCTCCAAGCACATCGGTCCCGACTGGGACGTGCCCGCCGGCGACATCGGCGTGGGCGGCCGGGAGATCGGCTACATGTTCGGCCAGTATAAGCGGATCCAGAACGACTTCTCCGGCGTGCTCACCGGCAAGGGCCTGACCTACGGCGGCTCTCTGGCCCGGACCCAGGCCACCGGCTACGGTCTGTGCTACTTCACCGACGAAATGCTCCGCGACAACGGCAAGTCCTTCCAGGACGCCACCGTGGTCATCTCCGGCTCCGGCAACGTGGCCATCTATGCCTGCGAGAAGGCAACGACGCTGGGCGGCAAGGTGGTCGCCATGAGCGATTCCAACGGCTATGTCTATGATCCCAACGGCATTCAGCTGGATGTGGTCAAGCAGATCAAGGAAGTGGAGCGGGCCCGCATCAAGGAGTACGCTGCCCGGGTTCCCGGCAGCACCTACACCGAAGGCTGCCGCGGCATCTGGACCATCCCCTGTGACATCGCGCTGCCCTGCGCTACCCAGAACGAGCTGGACGCCGACGGCGCCAAGGCTCTGATCGCCAACGGCTGCTACTGTGTCTGCGAAGGCGCCAACATGCCCTCCACCCCCGATGCCATCGCGGCCTTCCAGGCGGCGGGCGTGCTCTTCGGGCCTGCCAAGGCGGCCAACGCCGGCGGCGTTGCGACCTCCGGCCTGGAGATGAGCCAGAACAGCCAGCGCCTGAGCTGGACCTTCGAGGAAGTGGACGCAAAGCTCCACGACATCATGGTGGGCATCTACCACAACGCCAAGTCCGCCGCCTCTGAGTACGGCAAGGCGGGCGACATGGTTGCCGGCGCCAACATCGCGGGCTTCCTGAAGGTTGCCGAGGCCATGAAGGCCCAGGGCGTCCTGTAAAACAATCATCCATTCTGAGTCACCGCGGGTCGGCGTCAGCCGGCCCGCGGTTTTTGTCCGCCTCTTGTACTCCCTGCCAAAACCTGCTATACTGGGGCAAAACCCATGGAAGCTGGAGGCACTATGTATTATCTGATCTGTGAATCCCTGACGCCCTGTGAACAGGCAGACATCCGGAACACCCAGGCTCAGTATGTGGCGGTGCTCACCCAGGCGGAGTGGCGCACCCAGCGGGAGGATTTTCGTATGGGCATCGACCTGGAGATGGATCTGTCCGCGCCCCGGGAGACCAAGGCCATGGTCAACCTGGACTCCCTTACCGGGACCCTCTGCATCCCGGACCGGGACAACATCAGCGCGCAGGCGCACAGCTTTGCCTTTGCCCTGGACGAGCGGGGCGTGGTGCTGGTGGACGACACGGGCTACGCTCTGGAGCTGACCCAGCGCCTTGCAAAGAGCAAGAAGTGGCGCCTCCCCAGCCTGGAGCGTTTTCTCTATGATCTGCTGGAGCTGACCATCGCCCAGGACCTGGGTCTGCTGGAAAAAATGGAGCAGCAGCTGGAGAACATGGAGGAGGCCATCCTGCAGGGCAGCGTGGAGCGCTATCCCACGCAGATGAACGATATCCGGGGAGATCTTCTGGATCTGCGGCTGCACTATGAGCAGCTCATCGACCTGGGCCAGGAGCTGGAGGAGAACGAAAACGGCTTCTTCCGGGAGGAGAATCTGCGCTTCTTCCGCCTGTTCACCGAGCGGGTCATGCGGCTGCAGGAGGTGGCCCGTGGCCAGCGGGAATATGTGAGCCAGCTGCGGGATCTGATGCAGACCCAGCTGGATGTGAAACAGAACCGGATCATGACCCTGCTGACGGTCGTTACCTCCATCTTCCTGCCTCTGACCCTCATCGCGGGCTGGTACGGCATGAACTTCCGCTACATGCCGGAGCTGGAGTGGCGCTACAGCTATCCGGTGGTCATCGCTGTGTCGGTGCTCATCGTGGCGGTGTGTCTGGTTTGGTTTAAAAAGAAGAAATGGCTGTGAGCCAAAGCAAACGAAAAAGTTGAAAAAACCGGCATTCTTTCCGGTTTTGCGCGTTGACAAGGAAGAAAAACTATCGTATCATAATCAGGCTACCCCTTCTTGCGGGGCAGCCTGACTTTTTTGATTCGGAGGCTTCACCATGAAAATTCTGATCCTCTCCTGCAATACCGGCGAGGGCCACAACTCCGCCGGACGCGCCGTCCGGGAAGCTCTGCGTGCCCGAGGCGCGGAGTGTGATATGATCGATTCCCTCCAGTTCGGCTTCAAGGGGGAGAGCTTTCTCATCTCCAACGGCCACGTCTGGGTTTATCGCCACATTCCCCGAGCCTTTGGCGCGGTCTACCGGGGCCTGGAAAAGCACAAATGGGGCGGTGATCTGGTCTATCGGGCCAACACGGGCAAGCTGGGCGCGGCGGAGAAGCTGCGCAGCTTCCTGAAGCTCCGGGGCTATGACGCGGTGGTGTGCGTCCATGTGTTCCCCGCCTCGGAGATGACCTATCTGCGCTCCAAATATGGTCCGGAATTTCTGCAGTATTTCATTCCCACGGACTACACATGCTCCCCCGGCGTGGGAGAGCTGGATATGGACGCCTTCTTTACCCCACATCGGTTCCTGTCCGGGGATTTTGTCCGCGCGGGCGTGCCGGCAGACCGGATCCTGCCCACGGGCATCCCAGTGAGCGGAAAGTTTCTGGCCCCCCGGGACCGGGAGAGCGCCAGATCTGCCCTGGGCCTGGATCCGGACCTGCGCAGCATCCTGCTCATGGGCGGCTCTATGGGAGCCGGGCCCATGTTCGACCTGGCAAAGGCCATCGGGCAGAAGCTGCCGGAGGACGGGGAGCTTCTGGTCCTCTGCGGACGCAACGAGCGCTTCCGGGAACAGCTTCAGCAGCTGGAGCTGCCCCGGGTGCAGGCCATCGGCTATTCAGATCAGGTGGAGCGATACATGGACGCTTCCGAGCTGCTTCTCACCAAGGCAGGCGGCCTGAGCTCCACGGAGGCCCTGATGAAGCGGCTGCCCCTGCTCTTTGTCAACGCCATCCCTGGCCTGGAGATCCGCAATCAGGAGTTCCTCATGGCCCTGGACTGCGCGGACTCCGCCAAGGGGGTGAAGGGCCTGGCAGCCAGAGCTCTGGAGCTGCTGGGGGATCCGCAGAGCCTGGAGGCGCTGCGAAGCGCCCAGGAACAGCACTTCCGTCTGCGGGCGGCGGACGACATTGCTGCCGCCATCCTGCGGGACGGAGCCGGAAAAGCCGTGGGTTCAGAGGTCCAGAATTAAAATACACAATACCCCTTGACAAAGTAGGAATTGCGTGGTATCATCATGGCAATCCAAGGCAAGGGCACTTTTGCCTGCGCAAAAACCGGGAAGTGAAGCCATGAAATCTCTTTTCCAGCGCCTTCTGCGCCAGAATTTCCGCTGCGGCCGATGTCGGCCCAGAAGCGAAATCTGACTGTTCGTTCAAACATGCTGAGGCAAATTGCCGCATAATAGAAAAGGAGATTCATCATGTCAAAGATTTATACCGCTGCTGATCAGCTCATTGGCTCCACCCCGCTGCTGGAGCTGCGTCACATTGAAAAAGCCTTGGACCTGAAGGCAAAAATCGTTGCCAAGCTGGAGTACTTCAACCCCGCCGGTTCTGTCAAGGACCGCATCGCCCGCGCCATGATCGACGATGCCGAGGAGCGGGGCCTTCTGAAGGAGGGCAGCGTCATCATCGAGCCCACCTCCGGCAACACCGGCATTGGCCTGGCCAGCGTGGCTGCAGCCCGGGGCTATCGCATCATCCTTACCATGCCTGAGACCATGTCCGTGGAGCGCCGCCAGCTCATCAAGGCCTACGGCGCCGAGGTGGTCCTCACCGACGGCTCCAAGGGCATGACGGGCGCCATCGCCAAGGCGGAGGAGCTTGCCAAGGAGATCCCCGGGAGCTTCATCCCCAGCCAGTTTGAGAACCCCGCCAACCCCAAGGCCCACTATGAGACCACCGGTCCGGAGATCTATCAGGACACGGACGGCCAGGTGGACATCTTTGTGGCCGGCGTAGGCACCGGCGGCACCATCACCGGCGTGGGCCGCTATCTGAAGGACCAGAAGCCGGATGTGAAGGTCGTGGCTGTGGAGCCCGCTACCTCCGCCGTGCTCTCCACCGGCGTGGCCGGAGCCCACAAGATCCAGGGCATCGGCGCGGGCTTTGTTCCGGCGGTGCTGGATACCAAGGTCTATGATGAGATCATCCCCGTCTCCAACGAGGACGCCTTTGCCGCTGGCAAGCAGGTGGGCCGCCTGGAAGGCGTGCTGGTGGGCATCTCCTCCGGCGCCGCGCTCCATGCCGCCATCGCCCTGGCCAAGCGGCCTGAGAACGAGGGCAAGACCATCGTGGTCCTGCTGCCCGACACCGGCGACCGCTATCTTTCCACCCCGCTGTTTGCGGACTGAACCAAATGAATTGAACGCAGCGTGAGGGGCACGTCACCCCCTCATTTCGAGAGGAGATGCAGCATGATCTACGCGGACAACGCCGCCACCACGAGCCTGAGCCCGGCGGCCTTGAGCGCCATGACAGATATTCTGGCACACTGTTACGGAAATCCATCCAGCCTCCACTCCGTGGGCCAGCAGGCCGCCGAGGTCCTCCAGGACGCCCGGGAGCGCATGGCAAGGATCCTGAATGCGGATCCCAAGGAGATCACCTTTACCTCCGGCGGAAGCGAGTCAGACAACCAGGCCCTGCGCACGGCCGCCCATCTGGGTGCCAAGAAAGGGAAAAAGCATCTGATCTCCACCGCCTTTGAGCACCATGCGGTGCTGCATCCTCTGAAAAAACTGGAACAGGAGGGCTTTGAGGTCACCCTGCTTCCCGTGCACGAAAATGGCATTGTCACCGCCCAGGAGGTGGCCGCGGCCATCCGGCCGGACACAGCTCTGGTGAGTGTCATGTTTGCAAACAACGAGATCGGCACCATCCAGCCCATTGCGGAGATCGGCGCCGTTTGCCGGGAGAAAGGCGTGCTCTTCCACTGCGACGCGGTCCAGGCTGTGGGCCATGTGCCGGTGGATGTGAAGGCCATGAACATTGACCTGCTCTCCCTCTCCGGGCATAAGTTCCACGGACCCAAGGGCGTGGGCGCCCTGTACGCAAGAAAGGGCGTGCGCCTGGAGGCCCTCATCGAGGGCGGCGCCCAGGAGCGGGGCAAGCGGGCCGGAACCGAGAACCTGGCATCCATCGTGGGTATGGTGACCGCCCTGGAGGAGGCCGTCACCGATCTGAGCGCCAAGCAGGCGCGGCTCACGGCTCTCCGGGACCGGCTCATCGAAGGCCTGGAAAAGATTCCCCACGGCGTCCTGAACGGAGATCGGAACGCCCGGCTGCCCGGCAATGTGAACTTCTGCTTTGAGGGCATCGAGGGCGAGAGCCTCCTGCTGCTGCTGGACGACAAGGGCATCTGCGCCTCCTCCGGCAGCGCCTGCACCTCCGGCTCACTGGATCCCAGCCACGTGCTGCTGGCCATCGGACGCCCCCACGAGGTGGCCCATGGCTCCCTGCGCCTGACCCTGGACGAGCAGATGAGCACGCAGGACATGGACGAGATGATCGATGCCGTCACAGAGGTTGTGCAGTATCTGCGAAATATGTCCCCGGTCTGGCGGAATCTGATGGAAGGCAAACAGGACTTTATCATTCCTTAAGAGGTGGTAGCAATGGCACTTTACAGTGAAAAAGTATTTGACCATTTCCGCAATCCCCGGAACGTGGGCATCATCGAAGACGCGGACGGCGTGGGAGAAGTGGGCAATGCGGTCTGCGGTGACATCATGAAGATCTATCTCAAGATCGAAAATGACACCATCGTGGATGTAAAGTTTGAGACCTTCGGCTGCGGCAGCGCAATCGCCTCCAGCTCCATGGCGACGGAGCTCATCAAGGGACGTCCTGTGTCCGAAGCCCTGGAGCTGACCAACAAGGCAGTGACGGAGGCCCTGGACGGTCTGCCTGCCCACAAGCTCCACTGCTCTGTCCTGGCCGAGGAGGCCATCCGGGCAGCGCTGCTGGACTATTACAAGAAGAACAACATCCCCTATGACAAATCCAAGTTCCCCGAGCCCCATGACGAGCACGATCACGAGGCAGAAGAGGAAGCATGAGAACAATGATTGCCATGAGCGGCGGCGTGGACTCCAGCGTCGCCGCCCTGTTTGCGCTGGACTTCTCGGACGAGGCCTCCGGCTGCACCCTGAAGCTGTTTGAATCAGATGTGGCGGGCCTGGAGAATGGCTGCTGCTCCCAGGAGAGCGCCGAGGACGCCCGCAGTGTGGCCTATGGCCTTGGAATGAAGTTCTATGTCTTTTCAGAGCAGGAGACCTTCCGGGAGAAGGTGCTGCTGCCCTTTGCCCGGGACTATGAGCAGGGAAGGACCCCCAATCCCTGCATCGAGTGCAACCGGAATCTGAAGTTCGGCCTGCTCTATGACAAGGCGCGGACCCTGGGCTACGACTGCCTGGTGACGGGCCATTACGCCCGCATTGTCCGGGAGGGGGATCAGTGGCTTCTGAAAAAAGCCCTGGACGAGACCAAGGACCAGAGCTACGTGCTCTACATGCTCTCTCAGGAGCAGCTGGCACATATCCGCTTTCCTCTGGGGGAGCTGCGCAAGACCCAGGTGCGCCAGATCGCGGCGGAGCATGGCTTCGGCAACGCGGAGAAGGCGGATTCCCAGGATCTGTGCTTTGCCCCCGACGGAGACTATGCCGCCGCAGCGGCGCGTTGCACCGGCCGCATCTCCCAGCCAGGGCAGTTCCTGGATCTGGAGGGAAATGTGCTGGGCCAGCACCGGGGCATCGTCCACTACACCGTGGGCCAGCGCCGGGGCCTGGGTCAGAGCTTCGGAGAGCGGGCCTATGTGGTTCGCATCGACCCGGAACGAAACGCCGTGATCATCGGGCCGAAGGAGGCGCTGTTCTCCACGGAGGCCACCGTCCGGGAATTCCACTGGATCTCAGGCAGCGCGCCGGAGGGGAAGCTGCGCTGCGCGGTGAAGACCCGCTATCGGCAGGCGGAGCAGCCCTGCACGGTGGAGGCCATGGAGGGGAGCCGGGCACGGATCCTCTTCGACAGTCCCCAGCGGGCCGTGACCCCCGGTCAGGCCGCCGTGCTCTACGATGGGGATACTGTCCTGGGCGGCGGCATTCTGGAATAAAAGAAGACGCGAAAGCAGCCTGCTTTCGCGTCTTCTTTTTGCATTCCGGACAGAAGGCGGAGCAGAAAATGTACCCCGGCGCAGTACCCGGAGGAGAAACAAGGGAATCTGGGAATCCCTCTTGACAAACCCTCGAAAAATCATTACGTTTAGTTTAGACCCGATTTCTTATCATCAAAAGAAGATTTATCAGAACAACAGTGTGAAGCGGAGGAACATGCGTATGAAACGATCCTGCGGCGTGTTACTGCCCGTCAGTGCCCTGCCGGGCCCCTATGGCATCGGCACCCTGGGCAGCGCCGCTTATGAATTTGTGGATTTCCTGGCCGATGCCGGGCAGACCTGGTGGCAGATGCTGCCCGTCGGGCCCACCAGCTATGGAGATTCTCCCTACCAGAGCTTTTCCACCTATGCCGGCAATCCCTATTTTGTGGATCTGGAGCTTCTGATCCGGGACGGCCTTCTGACCGAGGCGGAGTGTCAGGCCCCCTTCTGGGGCGCGGACGCATCCGAAGTAGACTATGCCGCTGTCTACGCAGCGCGATTTGAGGTCCTGCGTCTGGCCAAAGAGCGGGGCTGGGACCGGGATCAGGCCCAGGTGGCGGCCTTCCGGCGGGAGAACCAGAGCTGGCTGGAGGAATATGCCCTCTATATGGCCATCAAGCGGGAGAACGGCATGCACAGCTGGCTGGAGTGGCCGGAGTCTCTGCGCCGCCGGGAGCCGGAAGCGCTGGAGGCTGCCCGGGCGCGGCTTCGCGCGGATCGGGAGCTGTTTATCTATATCCAGTACCTCTTTGAAAAGCAGTGGGAGGCCCTGCGTGCCTACGCCCATGAGAAGGGCGTGCTGCTCTTCGGAGATCTGCCCATCTATGTGGCCCTGGACTCCGCCGACGTGTGGGCGGAGCCGGAGCAGTTCCAGCTCACCGAGGAGGGCCTGCCCTCCGGCGTGGCGGGAGTCCCGCCCGACTACTTCTCGGAGACGGGGCAGCTCTGGGGCAATCCCCTCTATGACTGGGCCAAGATGCGCCGGGACGGCTACAACTGGTGGATCCGCCGCCTGGACGGCATCGCGAAGCGCTTTGATATGGTGCGCATCGACCATTTCCGGGGCTTTGCCGAGTACTGGAACGTGCCCTATGCGGCGCAGACTGCCGCCGAGGGACACTGGGAGAAGGGCCCGGGGGAGGACTTTGTCAAGACCATCCTGGGCTGGTTCCCCAATCTGGGCGTGGTGGCCGAGGACCTGGGCGTGGAGTCGCCGGCGCTGACCCATCTGATGGAAACCAGCGGCCTGCCCGGCATGCGGGTGCTCCAGTTCGCCTTTGACGAGCGGAAGGAGAATCCCTATCAGCCCCACTGTTATCCGGAAAACTGCGTCTGCTACACCGGTACCCATGACAACGATACCCTTCTGGGCTGGGCAGCTGGGGCGCAGGGCAGCGCGCTGGCCTTTGTCCGGGAGTATCTGGGCGCGGCGCCCGGGGAGGGCCTGTGCTGGACCATGCTCCGGGGCGGCATGCGCTCTGTGGCGGCGCTGTTCGTGGCGCCTATGCAGGACTATCTGGAACTGGGCGCGGAGGCGAGGATGAACACCCCCGGAACCCTGGGCGGAAACTGGTCCTGGCGGCTCTCCGAGAGCGCGCTGACCCCGGCGCTTGCCCGGCGGATGCGCTTCCTGGCCGGGACCTATGGCCGGCTTCCAAAAACAGAAGAGGACTTGTAAAAACTTGCAAGCTATGGTATTTTAAAAACAGCAAATCATGAAATGGAGGTTCCCCTATGGCTTTTGCAATGCGAATGAATTTTGTGCCTACGATTGTGGACGGCAGCCTGCGCCATCTGTATGTGGACGGCGAGAAGGCTGGATTCCAGTTTGAGGCACGGCTGGCCTACTATCGCGGCCACTATCTCTCCGATGTGGACGAGTTCTGGGTCAGTGTGGACGGCGTCAAATACGACCCGGCCATCACCACCTTCGGCATCAACGGCAAGGATCTGCCCGGCGCCATGCTGAACCGCTGCGCCTCGGAGTTCTGGAAGCTGCTTGAGCCCGCCAAGATCAAGGTTCATCTGCCCGGCGGCCTGCCGGAGGGCGAGCATGAGATCGATCTGCATCTGATGATGCGGGTGCCCTATCTGCCTCTGCCCGGCGGGGACTCGGACCATTCCTATATGCCTCTGGACAGCTGCGGCCAGGCCAAGCTGACCATCCACGACTAAGGAGGGAACATCATGAGCAACATCAAAGTCGGCGCGACCCTTTACTGCTGGACCAATGAGTACGCCACCGGCCGTCTGAGCTTTGCGGACATCGTCCGGGAGGCGGCGAAGATCGGCTGCGAGGGCTATGAGGTGGTCGCCACCCAGATGATCCCCAGCTATCCCTATATCTCCGACGAGTTCCTGGACGAGGTCCATCGCCTTGCCGATGAGACGGGCATCGCGCCTGTCAGCTACGGCGCCAACTGCGACCGGGGCATGCTCCCGGATCGGAACCTGACCGAGGACGAGATGGTCAACCAGGGCATCATCGACATCCAGAGCGCCCATCGCCTGGGCTGCCACGTGATGCGCGCCCAGTATCTCATGGGCCCCAATGTGTTGGAGCGTCTGGAGCCCTATGCCCGCATGTATGACGTGAAGGTGGGCATCGAGATCCACAACCCCGAGACTCCCTCCACCCCCATCATCCGGGAATATGAGGCCATGATGGAGCGGGTGGGCAGCCCCTACATCGGCTTTGTGCCGGACTTCGGCTGCTTTGCCACCAAGCCCAACAAGCCCTACTGGGACCAGGCCCTGGCCAACGGCGCGCCCCTGGAGCTGCTGGAGATGGCGGCCCAGATGCGCTATGATGGCGTTCCCATGGAGGAGGCCCAGGCCCGTCTTGCCGCCGCCGGCGCCAACGGCGCGGTCTTCGGCGCGTTCTCCGGCATGTACGGCTTTGTCCAGTTCTCCAAGGAGCCGGACTTCGAGGGCCTGAAGCGGATCATGAAGCACTGCGTCCACTTCCACGGCAAGTTCCACTACCTCTACGAGAACGGCGAGGAGGCCTCCATCCCCTATGACGATGTGGTGGGCATCATTCGCGACTCGGACTACGAGGGCTACATCGTGGGCGAGTATGAGAATCACACCGGCGTGGGTACCACGGAGATGACCCGTCGCTGCGTGGAGAAGATCAAGAAGGTCATCGGCCGCTGAGGCTGAGAGAAGAAAAAGCCTGCGGCGGGACGCTTTTGCGTCCCGCCGCTTTGCTGCAGATTTGGGATTCAGAAACCAAGTCGTTTTATGTGTCAAAAATGAAAAAAGCACAGGGACGCATTTTGCGTCCCTGTGCTTTATATCGATACAAGACGGGTAAGAAGCCGATCCAGAGGCTTCCAGAGAACCAGGGTGATGACGAAGTTCGCCGCGCCGTGGATCAGATCATAGGGGATCCCGGAGACCCACCAGGTGATGGCGTAGTAAAAGCCGCCGGTGAGCAGGGAATTGAAGGCGCAGAGCAGGCCGAAGCACAGGCCGAAGAAGCCTGCCAGAATGGCCCAGAACAGGGGACTTTCCTGCTTCCGGAAGACCAGTCCAAGGGCGGCGAGCAGCGGCCAGATGTAGAGATAGCTCAGACTCCATGGGCCCAGGCCCCAGACCAGACACTCCAGCCCCACGAACACCAGCACGGCCGGGAACACCCGCCAGCGGAAATGCCGCGCAAAGAGCAGAACAAGCAGGGTCACCACCTCCACATTGGCGATGGCGTTCAGCGCCAGTTTTCCAAGCTCCAGCATGGCCGCCATGACGCCGCAGAGGGCGATGTCCCGGGCTTTACTGCGCCAGTTCATACTGGATGGTGAAGGCGTCGCCGTCCGTCACCACCTGGGAGTCCACACCCTCCATGCAATAGTCGCCGTTGATGTAGAAGCTCCAATAGGCGCCATCCTCGGTGTAGTCCGCCCGAAGGCCGTTCACCGTGGTGACATAGTAGCCGTAGTCGCTGTCATAGCCGTCCAGGGTCAGACCATCGATCTGATTCAGCGCGCCGTGGAGGTATTCCTCGTCGGTTTTCAGGCTGTAGTGCCTGGTTTCTCCCTGGTCGTCCACCACGTCCACAGTGATGGCCTTGCTGCCCTGCTGGGGCTGGGGACGGGCGTAGTTCCAGATTGCCAGGAACACCAGCGCCAGAACCACCAGAACGCACAGGGCGATCAGGAGATTTCTTGTATTCTTCTTCATGTTCGTTCCTCCGAATCTTTTATTTTTTCGGCAGGCAGCGCAGAATCGCCTCCGCTGCCAGACCGAGGATCGCGCCGGTCAGAATGCCGGACAGGAGCAGCACCGGCAGATAGCCCACAAGTCTTGCGTTGGAGAGCAGGACCATGGCCACCAGGATCTGTCCGATGTTGTGGGCCGCGCCGCCTGCCAGGGAGACCCCCACCAGGGAGAAACGGTCCGTTTTGAGCAGGGCCCACATGACAAGAAAGCTCAGCAGGCCCCCTGCCAGGGAGTAGGCAAGGCTCATGATGGTTCCGAAGAGGAGCCCCGCCAGGGCGATGCGCACCAGATTGATGAGCAGGGCAGTCCTGGTGTCCAGCCGCCTCAGGGCGACCAGGATCACCAGATTGGCAAGGCCCAGCTTCACGCCGGGGATGCCGAAGTTGAAGGGAAGCAGCGCCTCCACATAGCTGAAGGCCAGGCAGAGGGTGGTGAGGGCGCCCACCGCGGCGATCTTCTTCGGGCTCATGGCAGCAGCCCCGCTTCCCGCACGGCGCTGCGGAACAGCGGCGTGGCGGTCAGGTTTTCCTCCGGATCTGCCCACAGAGCGCCGTAGCCCTCGGGCAGCAGCCCTTCACCTTCCTCCTGGGGCAGCAGGAACAGGGCTGTGGACAGGGCGTCCGCCTGGCCGGAATCCGGGCCGAAAATAGTGACGCCGGAATAGCGCGTGGCGGGGAAGAGAGTCTGTGGATCGATGATGTGGCAGTAGCGCACGCCGTCCACCACAAAGTAGCGCTGATAGTCGCCGCTGGTGACCACGCTGCCCGCTTCCACATTCAGGGTGAGCAGCAGCGCGCCGCTCTCGTCCGGATCCTCCACGCCGATGACCCAGCCGCTGCCGTCCGGCTTGCGGCCGACGGTGCGCACATTGCCGCCCACGCTGAGCAGATAGCCGCTCAGGCCCTGGGCCTCCAGGCCTCTGGCCACCTGCTCCGTGGCGTAGCCCTTGGCGATGGCGCCCACGTCCAGGCGCATCTTCTCGTCCAGCAGGGTGACGGCCCCGTCCTCCAGCCGGAGATCGGAGATGTCGCAGTGCTTCGCGGCGTCGCGCAGGGCGCCTTCGTCCGGCAGAACATGGGGCTCGGACTCCCGGGCCTGATGCCAGAGGTAGAGCACGCTGCCCATGGCGATGTTCACCGCGCCGCCGGTCTGGTCATAGACTGCCTGCCCCAGCCGCAGCAGATCCAGGATCCGGTCGGAGACCGGGACTGTCTCGCCGGGATGGGCGTTGACTGTCGCAAGATTGTTCCGGCCGGGGTATTCGTTGTAAATATCGTAGTCCTGATGGTACTCCAGAAGCTCGTCATGGATCTGCGCGGCGACCTTGTCAAAGGCGGCCTGGCTCTTTGCGTAGCCGGAGACCACGGTGACCGTGTCGAACAGGTCCAGATAGACCGTCTGGAATTTTGTTAGCGGCGTGCAACCGCAGAGAAAAAGAGAAAGCCCCAGGCTCAGGAGCAGCATCCAGGAGATCAGGCGTTGTTTCATGGCGCACCTCGCATTCGGGGAGATTATACCATGGAGCCGGGAAAAATACAATGAGAAGTTCTTGAATTGGGGGATAGAACATGTTATATTCCCCTGCGGAGGGATGAGCATGCAGACACTTCGCTTTTCTTACGCGGATGCCTTTGCCTGTCTGGCTGGGGCCTGTCCGGACACCTGCTGCCGGGACTGGGAGATCGATCTGGATGAGGCGGCCAGGGCGCGCTATCTGGCGGCCCCCGGGGAACTGGGTCAGGCGCTTCGCAGGGCAATGGATGCCGGCGGCGGGAAGTGCTTCCAGCTTCAGGGCGGATTCTGCCCCTTTCTCAATGAAGAAGGGCTCTGCCGGATCCAGAAGGCCTGGGGCCCGGAGGCCCTGACGGTGAACTGCGATTCCTTCCCCCGTTTTTACGAGGTCTATGGAGCTTCGGAGGAGCTGTCATTGAGCCCGGCCTGCCCGGAGGCGGCCCGGCTGCTTCTGGAGGCGGATGCTGTGGAGCTGATCAGTACGCAGGATGAGCGCCTGCCGGAGCCCAACGATCTGGACGCGCTGCTGGTCATCGGCCTGCGGGCCCTGCGCGCCAAGGCGCTGGCACTCCTGGCAGAGGACGCGCCGCTGGCGGAGAAGCTTGGCAGGCTCCTGGCCTTTGCCAAGGCTGCCCAGGCCCGCCTGGACGCGGAGGATCGAAGCGCTCTGCGGTCGCTGCAGATCCCGGAGAAAAAGGAACCAATTGCAGTTGACGATAATCGATTATTTTTACTTTATGACAACCTAGACCTGCTGCGGGAGGATTCCATCTCCCTGCTGCACCAGTCGGTCACGGGGGCGGGGGATGTGCGCTGCGCGGCCCGCTATGCCCAGTATCATCTGTTCCGCTGGCTGATGAAGGCCTCGGAGGACGGGCGGATTCTGCCCCGGGTCCGTGGCGCGATCTGGGGGGCGCTGTGTCTTGCCCGGATGACGGCGGGCGGAGCGGAGTCGGTGACGGCCCTGTATCGCTACTGTCGGGAGGTGGACCACTGCCCGGAGAATCTGGCGGCAGTCCAGAACGCAGCGCTGTAAAAAAGAAGCGAGGTTTCCAAAAGGGAACCTCGCTTCTTTCTGCGTATATTCAGAGTGTCTGCAGCAGCCGGGCTTCCCGGCTCTGACAGGTGAACAGCAGGATCTGCCGGGTCCCGGCAAGCTCTCGGAACAGCCGGAGCGCCCGGGCGCAGCGGTCCTCGTCGAACATGACCAGAGCGTCGTCCAGCACCAGAGGCGCTTCCTGGCCCAGGGCCAGCTCGCAGATGGCAAGACGCAGGGCCAGATACAGCTGATCGGCGGCGCCGATGCTGAGAAAGCTTGCGCTTTTTGGTTCGATCTGGCCGGAAAGGCGGGCCGTGAGCCGAAGCTCCGCGTCCATGCGGACCTGATCATAGCGCTCGTTGGTCAGCTGGGACATGAGCTCCCCGGCACGGCGGCTCAAGGCGGGAGAGATGCGGCGCTGGACCTCCTCTCCGGCGCTGTCCAGGGCGGCCAGGGCCGTGTCCAGGGCGGACACATGGAGCTGGAGAGTTTCCCGCTCGGCCTGGAGAGCCTCCTGCCGCAGAGTCAGCGCGTCCGGATCGCCCATGGCGCTGAGCTGACCTCTGAGCCGATCCAGCCGGCTCTCCAGCCCGGCCAGATGGCTGCGGGCGCTGCGCAGCTCCGCTTCGGCGGCGGCTTCGTCGATGGGCTCCTGCGGGACGGGACCATCGGGGAGGGTGATGGGTCCCAGGGCGCTTTTCAGATTGGAGTAGTAGGATCTGGCCTGATTGGCAGCGGCCTTGGCCTGATCCGCGCCGCGGCGGCGGCGCAGGGCATCCTGGAGGGCCTGAACGGCTTGCTCCGGAGTCTTGGCGGGCGCGATGCGGCTGAGTTTTGCGAGGAACACTCCCACCTGACGCGCGTAGTCGGCCTGGGCCAGAGCATAGGCCTGCTGGCGCTTTGCAAGCTCGGCCCTTTGCCCTAGGTAGACGGCCGCGTCCGCCCGATAGCGCTCCGCCTGCCGCAGGATCTCATCCCGGCTGACGGCGGCGTACTTTTTTTGTACCTCTGTCCGAAGCTCGTCCGCCTCCTGCGCGGCCTGGGCCTCTTTTTTCCGGGTCCGCAGGGCGAAGTAGCCCGTGCCCATTCCGGCCAGGATCAGACCAAGCCCCAGGGGCAGAAGGAAGAACAGGGCGACAAGGCCGCAAGCGGCCAGAAGAACGGCCAGGATCATGGGAAGGAGATTGGGCCGGGGAAGCGCATCCGGTGCGTCGAAATCTGCCAGATCCTTTTGAAGCTGGGCATCAAATGCCTCCCCGGTCAGGTTCCGCAGGGGGGCGGGGGCCACGGGCTGCGGCGGAAGGGACGGCTCCGGGGCAAGGGGGCGGGGCGGCAGCGCCGCGGCCTCCTGTGCAAGCCGGATCAGAGTCTGCTCATCCGGCAAGCCCTGAGCAAGCTGGATCGCCTCGTTGGCGGCGCGGGTGGCGTCCTGGGCCTGATTCAGCGCCGCGTCCAGCTGACGCTGCTTTGCCAGCTGCTGCTGGGCTTTCGCCTGGGCAAGCTGATCTTCCAGCCGGGCAAGCTCCCGGCGCTGGGCAGCTGCCTCAGCGGTGAGGGAGAAGATCTGCTGATCCAGATCCCGGAGGGACTGGAGGCTTTGCTCGACAGAGGCAAGCTCTGCCTCCACCTTGGAAAGCTTGCCCGTTCTGGGACGGCCCAGACGGTTGCGGGCGTCGCGGAGAACCTCGGCAGCCTGGGTGCGGCTGACGCCCTCCTCTCCAGTGGTCACCAGGGCCTGAAGTCTGGCCTCCAGAGCGGGATCGGAACCCACCCGATGTCCGGCCTGACGCAGAAAGGCGCTGCGCTCAAAGACGCTTTTTTCCACGCCCAGCAGGGTCCTGCCGCAGTTCTCGGCAGTGAGGCCGGGGACCGGCTCTGAACTGTCCGAGTAGACGGCCCGGAACTGGTTGAAGCTGCCCCGGCGATCCGAGGAGCGTGTGATGGTGATGTCCCGGCCCTGAAAGCGAAGCTCCATGAGGCCGGTCATGGGCGCGCCGGACCAGGGGGCGTATCTGGTTTTGGTGGGAAGCTGGTCGCCCCTGGCTCGCTCCGAGGAATCCACGCCGTAGAACATGGCAAGCAGGAACGCGCACCAGGTGCTTTTTCCGGATTCGTTGGGCAGTTGGAGCAGGTTCAGCCCCTCCTCCAGACGCAGCTCCGCGTTTTCCAGGCAGCCGAAGGTGGCCTGCAGACGGGTAATGGTCATGGCTGGGGCACCTCCCTTCCCTCCAGGGCGGCGCGGGCATAGCGGGCAGCCAGCTCCACGCGGCGCAGGTCCGCGCCCTGGGCGCTCTGGGCCTGGGCAAGGAGGGCAGACAGGAGCAGCCCCTTGAGGGTATCTTCCCCGGCGCCTGCCCAGAGGTCCCGGGGCGGATGGGTCTCATCCCGCAGAGACAGGGAAAAGAATCGCGCATCCAGGGCCGCGTGGAGCGCGGCCAGGTCCGGGGCCTCCGCCTCCCCGGTAAGGGTGATGCGGTAGGAATGGGGGAGGGTAGGCGTCCCCGAAAGGGCCGTCTGGATGGCGGCCAGGGGATCGGAACCGGCCTCCACGCGAAGAAGCTCATAGCGGCGGCCGGGCAGGGGATAAAACCGCAGGCGAAGGCCTGATTCATCCACTTCGCCCAGATAGACGCCCTTTTCCCCTGCCTCGTCGAAGCCCCGCCCCATGGGGCAGCCGGGCCAGGCGTAGGGGACGGAGCCAGCATAGCGAAGCTCCGAGCGGGCATGGATGTGGCCCAGGGCCAGATAGGATAGGCCGGAAGCGGCGATCTGATCTGCCGAGATGGGGTTATAGGGGCTCTGGGGGTTCTCCGGGTCCCCATGGAGGACCATCAGATGGATCTGCCCGTCCTGGGGCGCGTGGAAGCCGGAGAGCAGGGGCCCTGCGTGCTCACCGCGGAAGGCGGCGCCCCAGACCGTGACGCCCAGATCCGGCAGGGAAACGGCCTCCGGAGTCTCAGAACGGAAGATGTGGACATTCTCCGGCCAGCGCTCCAGCTCGTAGGGACTGGCGGCGGCGTAGAAATCGTGGTTGCCGGGGGCGATGAAAATCTGGGCAGGGCAGGCGGAGAAGGCCCGGATCAGGGCCTCGATGGTCTCCGGATAGCCGCCCACAGCGTCGAAGAGATCGCCGGAGAGAAGCAGAAGCTGGCAGTCCTGCTCCCGCGCCAGATCGCACAGAAGCCCGGGCAGGGCCCGCAGCTCAGCCCGGCGCTGGATCGCCCGCTCCGGTGGCAGGGAGCGGAAGGGGGAGTCCAGATGCAGGTCCGCGGCATGGAGAAAGCGGAGCATGGCCGCCCTCCTTTCAAATAGTTATTGGATCTCGATGGCCTCGGCGGCAGTGCAGAGGCCCGTGGCAGTGTCGATGGTGAAGACCGCGCCCTGGAGAGCGCAGGGGCCGGGGGCCTGCTCGTAGCGGCTGGTCAGATCGCCCCGGAAGCGGGCGATGGACTGCTCGGACCGGACGCCCAGAATGCCGTTCATGGGACCGGTCATGCCCAGATCCGTCTGATAGCCGGTGCCGCCGGGCAGTACCTTGCAGTCGGCGGTGGGCACATGGGTATGGGTGCCCCAGAGAGCGCTGATGCGCCCGTCCAGCATTCTCCCCATGGCCAGCTTCTCCGCCGTGGCCTCGGCGTGGAAGTCCATGAAGATGAGCCGGGTGTCCAGACCCTTGAGGATGGGCTCGATCTGCAGGAAGGGATTGTCCGGCCCATAGTCCATGCCGCAGCGGCCAATGAGGTTGATAACGGCGACGGGACCTGCCTTGCTGTCAAAGACGCCCACCCCCCGACCGGGGAGCTGGGGCGCATAGTTGGCAGGGCGGAGCAGATAGGGGCTCTCGTCCATGAGAGGCAGGATGCGGCGGTTGGAAAAGGCGTGGTTGCCCAGGGTGACCACATCGGCTCCCGCGTCGAAGAGCTCCATGGCGTGGGCGTCGGAGAGGCCCACCATGGAGATGTTCTCCCCGTTGACCACACAGAAATCAATGGCGTAATGGCGGCGGATCGCCCGCAGACGGTCCCGGACAAAGGCCAGACCGGACAGACCCACCACATCGCCCACGGCCAGAAGATGAAATTGCATTGCGCTCCCTCCCGGAGGTGTTTTCTTCATTATAGCCCCGGCGGGGCAAAAATACAAGAAGGGCCCTCCGCCGCGGGATCGGCCGGATAATTCTTCTTGACAAGACTGGTCTAATGGTATAGACTCAAGGAAAGAGGTCGAACAGATTAGACCAAGGAGGAAGCGTTATGGAGCTTGCAAGATTGTTTGCCGGGGAGGAGCGCTTGATGCGCATCATCTGGGACTCAGAGCCCCTGCCCTCGGGAGAGTTGGTGAGGCGCTGCCAGGCGGAACTGGGCTGGAAGAAATCCACCACCTACACCATGCTCAAACGCCTGCAGGAAAAGGGCTATGTGAAAAACGAAAACGCAGTGGTATCCTCCCTGGTGAGCCGGGAGGAAAACCAGGCCACGGAGAGCGCCTATGTGGTGGAGCGGAGCTTCGACGGCTCCCTGCCGGGCTTTCTGGTGGCATTTCTGGGGGGTAGGACCCTCTCAGACCAGGAGGCGGAGGAGCTGAAACAGCTCATCGACGCCCACAAGGAGAACTGACATGGAAGGATTCTTTCTGACGATCCTGCGCATGAGCCTCCAGGCGAGCGTGGTGATCCTGGCGGTGCTGCTGGGGCGGCTTGCCCTGTGCCAGGCTCCAAAGCGATGGAGCTACGTCCTCTGGGCGGCGGTGGGCTTCCGCCTTGCCTGCCCGGTGAGTGTTCTGTGGGCCTTCAGCCTGTTCCGGCTGCTGCCCGGGCTGACAAGTCCCGTCGGGACCGGGACGCAGGTGGATTATGCGCCTCTGGAGGTGAGCACCGCTCCCGCTGCGCCTCAGATCACCCAGAATCTTGCCCCGCAGGTTTCGCTCCCCGCGTCTGTGCCGGCGGCCACAGCCCTTGCTCCGGAGCAGGCCAGGGATCTGATGGACATTTTGCTGAAAATCGGGACGGCGCTGTGGCTTCTGGGCTTGGCGGTGATGCTCCTTGCGGCCCTCTGGCAGTATCTGCGCCTGCGGCGGCAGCTTGTCGGCGCGGTGCAGGTGGGGGAGCGCATTTATGAGACGGACCGGATCCCTTCGCCCTTCATTCTGGGGCTGCTGCCGCCGAAGATTTATCTGCCCCTGGGCCTGGAGGGCCAGGCCCGATCCTATGTGCTCTCCCACGAGCGCTATCACATCCGGCATCTGGACCCGGCAGTGCGGCTTGCGGCCTATGGGCTGCTCTCGGTCCACTGGTTCAATCCCCTGGTCTGGCTGGCCTTCCGGCTCATGGGCCGGGACATGGAGCTGCGCTGCGATGAAGCGGTGATGCAGCAGTGGGGCGGCGGAGCGGACTACTCCCGGACCCTTCTGCAGGTGGCGACCCAGGGCCGCTTCCCTGGTCCCGCGCCTCTGGCCTTCGGAGAGACGGACGTGAAGACCCGGATCAAAAACGCCCTGAACTGGAAAAAACCCACAATCTGGGTGAGCCTGGCGGCGCTGGCCCTCTGCGCCGCTCTGGTGGCGGTCTGCGTGACGAATCCCGGCGGAAAGAGGAGCCTGGAAGAGATCCTGGGCGTGCCGCTGGACCAGGTGACGCATGTTGAGGCCCAGACCATCGTGGGCCGCTTAGCGGACGGGAAGCTGCAAAACGACAGTTATCAGCTGACACTGGAGGGGGAAGATGCTCAGGCGCTTCTCGCGATTCTGGAGCGCGCCTCCTTCCGGCAGAAGCTGCGCTTCCAGAGCGCGTTTGAGAACATGGAAGCCCGTGCGGACCTGTGGCTCACAGGATCGGACGGCCCTCTGGGCTGGTGCGGCTTTGTGGACGGGGTGATGAATCTGGAGGGCAAGAGCTACAAGCTGGACCCGGCGATCACCGCCGAGCTGCAGGATTATATTGTAGAACACGGGAAGAAGCAGGAAAACACGGATCCGACTGCGGACGAAAGCCAGACAATCCTTTCAAGCGGGACCTATTATCTGGAGCGGACGGACGAGAGCATATCCAGCTACCGCTTCTGGATTCGGATCAACACGGAGAAGGGCAGTTTCCAGTACTACGAGACGCCCATCTCCAGCTATGTCGGCTTGGGGCTCTATCAGCTGGAGGGAGACGTCTTGACCATCTCCGACGGGCTTCCCACCACGGAGGGGACGACCCAGCGGGTCAACCGCTTCCGGGTGGGGGATGGGAAGCTGACCTGGATCGCCGAGGGCTCCGATGGCTTCACCTTTGTAAAGCTCCAGGATGGGGATACCTTCGCCCTGGGGCCGGACAACGGGGAGTTCCTGCTGGAGGACGAGCAGACTCAGGAGGCGCTGCCGGACCTGTCCGACGTCTCTGGCTGGGCGCAACTGGACCCCGGGGATCCGAGCATCTATGTCCCTATGCCGTCCAACCTGGACCTGGGGGCACTTCTGCCCCTGCTCCGGGAGGCAGAGGAGGTCCCAGAGCCGGAGAAGCAGAAGAACTTTTGGCTTGCGGAGCTCGATTACGGCGAGGGACCGAGCTATTCCAGCGCGGACCCCCACCTGCTTCTGGCAGCGGGCCTGCCGGAGGACATTGTGGAGGTCTATAGCACCGCTTTCCGTAGAACATCGCACCGATTTCTGCGGAATCCAGCCCTCTACGCGCTGCTTCGCAACTGCTACGCCTCGGAGCCAGGGCCCCTGGACCCGGATTTTTCCAAGTATCAGGCGATTCTGGAGGAATGGGCACAGCGGAGGATGGATGATTACAACGAGTCTTCTCTGGAGGATATCGGGAAGATCACCGGCTTTGAGACTACGCAATTTCAGCACATTGACAGCTATCCAAGTCCGGCCGAGCCCCGCTTCTTTGTCTATCTGTGGGACGTGGCCTTCACCCTCTCAGACCCGGACAAGGTATTTTTTGCAGGCGGGGCCCATCTGGACAGCGAACTGCGCCTTCATGACTTCGGAATACCCAACCGCTTTGTGGTGGACACGCAGACCGGAGAGTACCGCTTTTTCATGGCCAATGACCTGGAGGGTTACGAAGAAATCAACCGGCAGAAAACCTGGAATGTGATTCTGGAGGCCTTCGACGTCCGGCGCGGCACGACTCAGGAGGCGCTGCCGGACCTGTCCGACGTCTCCGGCTGGGCGCAGCTGGACCCCGGAGATCCGAGGATCCATGTCTCCGCGCCGCACAACCTGGATCTGCGGGAAGTCCTGACTCTGCTCCGGGAGAGCGAGGATCTGCGGATCGAGGACGGCTGGATCACGGAGCAGACCGACCGTGGCGCGCCCTGCGTGCTCTACTGCAGCGGGCAGGAAGGAACCGAGCTGGTGCCCTTTGTGAATCTGGCGCGGGGTGATCTGATCCTCTGGACAAAAGAACTGGAGGGCAAGGATCTGGACCAGCTGTGCCTGGACACGTGGCAGTCCTGGCGGGAGCAGATCGAGTGAGCATGGGAAAAAGCCAGCCGGAAGGCTGGCTTTTTCGTGTGGTTTCTGCTAAAATCGAAGAAAAGGAGGCGCGGATATGGACTTTCTCATCGACTCGCAGCAGGCGCTTGAAGACGCGGTGGAGCGCTTCGGCATCCTGCCTTTTTTCAGAAACTCCATTCCCGGCTTCTCCATCGCGGAGCATGTGCCGCCGGAGCTGTGGTTCACGGACCAGCCCGGACCCTGGGAGTGGAAGGGCCCGGTGATCCGGGGCATCGCCTGCGCCTACGGCAAGTTCTTTGAGAAGAAGGCGGCCTATGTGTCAAAAGAGTGGTTTCGGGACCTTGCCAACTTCCGCCGGGACGGCTACGACTTCGACGCCCGCTTTGACGACGGCCTGGCCTCCTATCAGGACAAGCAGCTCTATGAGCGGCTTCTGGCCCTGGAGCCTGTGACCTCCACCCGCCTCAAGCGGGAGGCGGGCTACGGCCGGGACGGGCGCAAGGGCTTTGACACCGTTCTGACCCGGCTGATGATGGAGGGTTATGTGCTCATCTCCGATTTTGTCTATCAGCAGGACAGCCGGGGCAGGCCCTATGGCTGGGGCGTGGCGGAGTACCAGACCCCGGAACGCTTCTTCGGATCGGCCTTTTCCGGCGCGGTCTATGAGAGAAGCCCCCAGGAGTCCTACACGCGGCTCCGGGAGCATCTGCAAAGCCTCTTCCCGGAGGCGGAGGAGAAGGCGATTTCCAGGTTTCTGAGAGGATAAAAAATGCGGCCCGCCGAAGCTCGGCGGGCCGCTTGGTGTTTATTCCGCGTAGATGGGGAACTGGTCGCAGAGGGCGATGACCTCCTGGGTGATGCGATCCCGGCTTGCGTCGAAGTCGGTGACGCAGTCGTAAATCCAGCCGGCGATCTTCTCCATCTCGGGCTCCTTGAAGCCCCGGGAGGTGACGGCGGGGGTGCCCAGCCGGACGCCGGAGGTGACGAAGGCGCTCAGGGGCTCGTTGGGGACGGTGTTCTTGTTGGCGGTGATGTGGACCTCGTCCAGACGCTTCTCCAGCTCCTTGCCGGTCACGTCCGTGCCCCGCAGGTCCAGAAGCATCATGTGGTTGTCCGTGCCGCCGGAGACCAGGTTCAGGCCGCGGGAGAGCAGGCCGTTTGCAAGCGCCTTGGCGTTTGCCACGATCTGGGCCTGATAGGCCTTGAATTCGGGGGTGAGAGCCTCGCCCAGGGCCACGGCCTTGGCGGCGATGATGTGCATGAGGGGACCGCCCTGGGTGCCGGGGAAGATGGCTTTGTCAATGAGCTTGCCGTACTGCTCGCGGCAGAGGATCATGCCGCCTCGGGGACCCCGCAGGGTCTTGTGGGTGGTGGTGGTGACCACATCGGCATAGGGGACGGGGCTGGGATGAAGCCCGGCGGCAACCAGGCCGGCGATATGGGCCATATCCACCATCAGATAGGCGCCCACCTCATCGGCGATCTCCCGGAACCGGGCGAAGTCGATGATGCGGGGATAGGCGGAGGCGCCCGCCAGGATCAGCTTGGGCTTGTGCTCCAGCGCCAGGGCGCGGACGGCTTCATAGTCGATCTGCTCGGTTTCGCTGGAAACGCCGTAGGGAACGATGTGGAAGTACTTGCCGGAGATGTTCACGGGGCTGCCGTGGGACAGATGTCCGCCATTGTCCAGGCTCATGGACAGGACCGTGTCGCCGGGCTGCAGCAGGGCGAAGAACACGGCCAGGTTGGCGTTGGCGCCGGAGTGGGGCTGCACATTGGCATACTCCGCGCCGAAGAGCTTCTTGGCCCGCTCCCGGGCCAGCTCCTCCACCTCGTCCACATAGACACAGCCGCCGTAGTAGCGCTTGCCGGGATAGCCCTCGGCGTATTTGTTGGTCAGCACAGTGCCGGCTGCCAGAAGGACGCCCTCGGAGACGATATTCTCCGATGCGATGAGCTCGATGTTGTGCTGCTGGCGCGTCAGCTCGCGCTGGCAGGAGGCGTAGACCTCGGGGTCAAATTGCTGGAGCTTTTCAAAAAACATAGGTACCTCCCAAAGTGTGTTGGTCCGGGGTGGATGTTTGTTCTAAAGACGATTGTACTGCCTCCGTGGACAAAATGCAATCGGCAAGAGAAATGAAAAGCAGCAGAAAAATGGGAGATTTCCGGGCAGAATGCCGCACCTGGCCGGGACTTGACAGACAGCGGGAACTGCTGGTACAATTTTCTTGGAATCTGAAACCATCAATCAGGAGGAATCCATATGAAACATGTGAATGTCGGTACCTATTCCTTTGGCATGGCGTCTCCCCTGAATACGGCCCAGCGGTTCCAGGCGGCGGCGAAAATGGGCTGCTGGGGCATCGAGCTGCTGGAAAACGATCTGGCTCTGACGGATGAGGAGCTGAAAGCCGCCCTGGACGCGGCCCCCATCCATCTGGTTTCCATCCACGCAAGAAAGACCGATCCGGAGGACTTCCGGGCCATGATGGAGCGTCTGGCGCCTCTGGGCCTGAAGATCGCGGTCATCCCCGGCCTGGATTTCCTGGGACGGGAGGAGACTCTGGAGGCGGCAAGGCTTCTGAACACCCTGGGCGCCATTGCCAGAGAATACGGCGTCAAGGTCTGCTACCACAACCACACCTCGGAGTTCTATCCCGATGAGACGGGCAAGCCCCTGCATGAGATCCTCATTGAAAACACGGACCCGGAGACCGTCTTCATCCAGCTGGACGTGGGCTGGGCAACGGCAGCAGGCGTGAACGTGGTGGAGTATCTGGCCAAATACGCGGGCCGCTTTGCCTCCATCCATGTGAAGGAGTGCAGCCGGGTGTCCGGACCGGGCAAGCCCCGGAGCAAGAACGATCCGCCCATGGAGTTCAAGCCCAGCCCGGAGCTCTTTGCCAAGCTGCGGGAGCAGACCAGCGTCCAGTGCAAAATGGGCGCGCCGGAGAGCCTGGTGGACTGGAAGGCCATCGACGCGGAATTTGACCGGCAGGGTGCGGATCCCCTCTGGATCATCGAGCGGGAGTACGATTATATTGAAGGGAACATGCTGGCCTGCATCCAGGAGGACGCGGCCTGGCTGAAAGCAAACATCGTAAAGTAACGGCGCGGACAGGAGGAACCACACATGGCAATTCAGGAGAACAAATTCAAGCTGGGCTTCGGCCTCATGCGGCTGCCGCGGTTGGAGGACGGCAAGACCATCGACGTTGCGCAGGTGAGCCGGATGGTGGACGCCTTCCTGGAGGCGGGCGGAACGTATTTTGACACGGCCTTTGCCTATGAGGGCAGCGAGGAGGCCATCCGCAAGGCCTTGGTGGAGCGGGTCCCCCGGGAGCGCTACACCCTGGCGACCAAGCTCATCGCCATGGGGCCGGACCTGGACGAGCAGACCCTGAAGCAGGAGTTTCAGACCAGCCTGGAGCGCACCGGCGCGGGCTACTTTGACTTCTATCTGCTCCACGCCCTCCAGCGGAGCAACTATGAGAACTATGAGAAGTACCATCTCTGGGACTATGTGAAGGAGCTCAAGGCCCAGGGCCTCATCAAGCACTACGGTTTCTCCTTCCACGCCGATCCGGAGCTGCTGGAGGAGCTGCTGGAGAAGCACCCCGACGCGGAGTTTGTGCAGCTGCAGATCAACTACGCCGACTGGGAGAATCCCGGCGTCAACGCCCGCCGCAACTGGGAGATCTGCCGGGCTCACGGCAAGCCGGTCATCGTCATGGAGCCGGTGAAGGGCGGCATCCTGGCAGACCCCATCGATACGGTGAAGGAGATCTTCGACCGGGAGAACAACGGCATGTCCTACGCCAGCTGGGCGGTGCGCTTTACCGCCGAGAAGGAGGGCATCCTGACGGTGCTCAGCGGCATGTCAAGCTATGAGCAGATGCTGGATAATCTGAGTTACATGAAAGACTTTCGGCCTCTGGACGAGCACGAGCAGGAGGTTATCCGCCAGGCCCAGGCGGCTCTGGACGCGGACAAATCCATTCCCTGCACCGCCTGCCACTACTGCACCAAGGGCTGTCCCATGGAGATCCCCATCCCGGAGATCTTCAATGTGGAGAACCGGAAGAAGGGAAGCCCCAAGTTCCGCACGGTCCGGGAGTACACCATCGTGACCACCGGCCTGGGCAAGGCCTCGGACTGCGTGGTCTGCGGCCAGTGCGAGGCGGCCTGTCCCCAGCAGCTTTCCATCATCGAGCTGCTGCGCAGCTGCGCCGCGGATCTGGAAGGCTGAGAAGCGATCCTGGACAAAGTCCCCCTGACGCAGCGCGCTGCCTCGGGGGACTTTTTATACCGAAGCACAAAAAGGCAGGAAAAAGCCGACGGATCCGGCTTCCGGCGCTCCCGGACCCGGCGGCAGGCGCAGTTGAAAACCACCGGAACTTTCACCCTTTACAATTATCCGGGCTTCTTTTATAATATGAGAAAATGGAGTATTTTGAGGTGAATTTCCTTGACTGATTTGCAGCACCTGCGCAATTTTTCCATCATCGCCCACATTGACCACGGCAAATCCACCCTGGCTGACCGCCTCCTGGAGGAGTGCGGCGCCGTGGAGCAGCGGGAGATGGAGGATCAGCTGCTGGACAATATGGATCTGGAGCGGGAGCGGGGCATCACCATCAAGGCCCGGGCCGTGTGCCTGAACTACCAGGCCGACGATGGGGAGCGCTACGAGCTCAATCTCATCGACACCCCGGGCCATGTGGACTTCAACTATGAGGTCTCCCGGTCCCTGGCGGCCTGCGAGGGCGCTGTGCTGGTGGTGGACGCCGCCCAGGGCATTGAAGCCCAGACCCTGGCCAACACCTATCTGGCCGTAGACGCGGGACTGGAAGTGGTGCCCGTCATCAACAAGATCGACCTGCCTGCGGCGGAGCCGGAGCGGGTGAAGCAGGAGATCGAGGACATCATCGGTCTGCCCGCCATGGACGCCCCGGAGATCTCCGCCAAGAACGGCATCAACATCCACGCGGTGCTGGAGGAGATCGTGCACGGAGTCCCGGCCCCCAAGGGGGACCGCGACGCGCCCCTGAAGGCTCTGATCTTTGACAGCCAATACGACGCCTATCGGGGCGTGATCGTGTTCCTGCGCGTCATGGACGGTACGGTCCGCACCGGCGATACCGTGCGCATGATGGCCACCGGCGCGGAGTATAAGGTGGTGGAGATCGGACATCTGGCACCCCGGGGCTATATTCCCTGCGATGCGCTGGGCGCCGGTGAGGTGGGCTACCTCACCGCATCCATCAAGCAGGTCTCCGATACCAAGGTGGGCGACACCGTCACCTCTGCAGAGCGGCCCTGTGACGAGGCGCTGCCCGGCTACCGGGAGGCCCAGCCCATGGTGTTCTCCGGCATCTATCCCGCCGACGGCGCCCGCTACGGAGATCTGCGGGACGCGCTGGAGAAGCTGAAGCTCAACGACGCCTCCCTGTCCTATGAGCCGGAGACCTCCATCGCTTTGGGCTTCGGCTTCCGCTGCGGCTTCCTGGGTCTTCTGCACATGGAGATCATCCAGGAGCGGCTGGAGCGGGAGTTCAATCTGGATCTTATCACCACCGCGCCCAGCGTGGTCTACCTGGTCAAGTGCCTGGGCAAGGAGGAGCGATACATCGACAATCCCCAGGACTATCCCTCTCCCGGCGAGATCGAGTGGCAGGCGGAGCCCTTTGTCCGGGCCAGCATCATCACCCCGCAGGCCTACATCGGCAACATCATGGAGCTGTGCCAGGAGCGCCGGGGCGACTATCGGGACATGGCCTATCTGGACACGGACCGGGTGGAGCTGCACTATGATCTGCCTCTGGGCGAGATCATCTACGATTTCTTCGACGCCCTCAAGAGCCGGACCCGGGGCTATGCCTCCCTGGACTACGAGCTTTCAGAATATCGCAGGAGCAATCTGGTGAAGCTGGATGTGCTCCTCAACGGGGAACTGGTGGACGCCCTGAGCTTTATCGTCCATGAGGACAAGGCTTATCCCAGAGCCCGGAAGATCACGGAAAAGCTGAAGGAGAATATCCCCCGCCAGCTCTTTGAGATCCCGGTTCAGGCGGCCATCGGCGGCAAGGTCATTGCCCGGGAGACCATCAAGGCCCTGCGCAAGGACGTGCTGGCCAAGTGCTACGGCGGCGACATCACACGCAAGAAGAAGCTGCTGGAGAAGCAGAAGGAAGGCAAGAAGCGCATGCGCTCCTTCGGCACTGTTCAGGTGCCCAGCGAGGCCTTCATGGCGGTTCTGAAGCTGGACGAAGAGTGACGTCGGTTCACGGCCATGCACGCTCACCTTGGGGCTTCCGCCCCAAGGCTCGACCGCAGGCCGGAACCTCCTTTTCCCCATGGAAGCGGTGCTTCCATGGGGTCCCCGAAGGGACGGAGTGACGGGAGTGAACCCTCAAATGCGCCGGAGTCGCTCCTTTCCCAATCGAAACATTTGTTTCGATTGGGGCCCCAAAAGGTCATCCTGAGCGGAGCCGCGTAAGCGGCGGAGTCGAAGGATCTGGCTATTCAGAACGCCCTGCGCCGACAATCATCGGACATCCGCATCCTGCTGTTTTGCGCAGGGTGCATTCCCATCCTGTATGGAGCAAAGGAGAATCCCATGGCAGCACTCAAGCCTCTTGGCATCTATATCCATGTGCCCTTCTGCCGCAGCAAATGCGAGTACTGCGATTTCTATTCCCTGGGCGGCAGCAAGGACCGCAGCCTGATGGAGCAGTATCTGGACGCGGTGACCCTCCACATCCGGGAGGCCGCCCGTCAGGCCACTGGCTACCTGGTGGACACCATCTATTTCGGCGGCGGCACCCCCAGCTTTTTCGGCGCCGACGGCCTGGCCCGCATCCTGCGGGAGATCGACCGCCGCTTTGCCGTGACCCGGGACGCGGAGATCAGCTTCGAGGCGAATCCGGACAGCGCGGACCTCAAGACTCTCAAGGCCCTGCATCGGGCAGGCTTCAACCGGGTGAGCCTGGGCGTCCAGTCGGACCTGGACGAGCAGCTCAAGGCCCTGGGGCGTCCCCACAACTATGATCAGGCGGTCCGGGCGGTGAACGCGGCCCGGGACGCGGGCTTTGATAATCTTTCTCTGGATCTGATGTACGGTCTGCCCAATCAGAGCCGGGAGATGTGGGCCTCCACCCTGGAGCATGTGGTGAGTCTGAAGCCCAACCACATGTCCTGCTACGGCCTGAAGGTGGAGCCGGGCACTCCCCTGTATGACTATCGGGAATATGCCGGCCTGCCTGACGATGACGCCCAGGCGGACATGTATCTGTTCTGCGTGGAGACCCTGGAGAGCTATGGCTTCTTCCAGTATGAGATCTCCAACTTTGCCCAGCCGGGCTTTGATTGCCAGCACAATCTGAAGTACTGGACCGGGGGAGAGTACCTGGGCTTCGGCCCGGCGGCTGCCTCCGACTTTGCCGGAAAGCGCTTCACCTGCGCTCCGGACCTGGCGCGCTATATCGAGGGCATCCGTACCGGCGGCAGCATCCTGTCCGAGTGCGACAGCCTGCGGCCCTCAGAGCGGGCGGGGGAGTACCTGATGCTTCGCCTGCGCACCAGCGACGGCATCGAGGCGGAGGAGTACAACAAGACCTTCCGCATGAGCTTCGCCCCCCTGGAGAAGGAGCTTCTCTCCTTCGAGCAGCAGGGCCTTGCCAGACTGGAGGGCGGGCGCTGGCGCTTTACGCCCAAGGGCTTCCTGCTCTCCAATGAACTCATCACCCGGCTGCTGCTGGCCCAGCAGGAGTCCTCGCCGCTGAAGGGCGCATAGGAACTCCCATATCTGGTGCCCCGAGGGAAAAGGAAGCACAATTTTTGAGAAAAAGTTCCGAAAAACGAAAAATGAATTGTTGACACAGGCGCAAGGGGTTTGCTATAATGTGTAGGCGCATCTGGACAGGTGCGCCCAAAGAAGATTTGCTGGGTTTGCGTGCGCAGGCCTTGCGTATAATACGACAGGAGGTGTCCCGCACAATGAAGCGTACCTATCAGCCCAAGAAGCTGCACAGATCCAAGGAGCACGGTTTCCGCAAGAGAATGGCGACCCGCAACGGCCGTAAGGTTCTCTCCCGCCGCCGCGCAAAAGGCAGAGCGAAGCTCACCTACTAATGCACCTTGTCTGCGGGATGCCGCAATTTTGAGATGTTCGGGGGCGAACGGAAGGGATTCTGTTCGTCCCATCCATTTATCCGGGAAGGTTTGGAGGACGGCACATGCGCTTTTCAGGGCCCCTGAAGGAGAATTATCAGTTCCGGCGGCTCTACCGCAAGGGTAAGAGCACCGCGAACGCCTATCTGGTGCTCTATTGCAAGCGCTCAGGCACGGCCCGGAACCGGGTGGGGATCACAGTCTCCGGCAAGCTGGGAAAAGCGGTTGACCGCAACCTGGTGCGCCGCCGCCTGCGGGAGATCTATCGCCTCAATGAGGCGCGGTTTTCCCCTGGCTGGGACCTGGTGGTCGTGGCGCGCACGCGTGCCATGGATGCGACCTATTCCAAGCTCAACGACGCCTATCTCTCCCTGGCCGGGAGACTGGGACTTCTGACAGAAGGCCACGATGCGGAATGAAAACGATCCTGCTTGCCATCATCCATTTTTATCAGCGGTTCATCTCGCCGGGGCTGCCCCGACGCTGCCGCTTTGAACCCACCTGCAGCCAGTATGCCTGCGAGGCCATTGCCAAGTATGGAGCGCTCAGGGGAGGATGGCTGGCCTTCAAACGTCTCATGCGCTGCCATCCCTTTTACAAGGGCGATTACTTTGACCCGGTGCCCTGAGGCGCCGGCGACTGGAGGAACCCAATGAACCCATTCAAGTATCTCATCATGATCCCCTTTGGCTGGGTCCTGCGCCAGCTGTATCTGCTGGTGGGCAACTACGGCCTGGCCCTGATCCTCTTCTCCCTGCTGGTGAAGCTGATCCTGCTGCCCCTGTCCATCAAGGCCAAGCGCAGCACCATGAAAATGAGCCGCATCTCGCCCATGCTGACTGCACTGCAGAAGAAGTACGGCGACGATAAGCAGCGCTACAACCAGGCTGTCATGGATCTGTACAAGGAGGAGGGCGTCAGCCCCACCGGCGGCTGCCTGTGGAGCCTGCTACCCATCGCCATCGTCTTCCCCCTGTACTATGTCATCCGCGCCCCGCTGACCTACATCGTGGGCCTGTCCGCGGAGCAGATCCAGACGGTTATGGACGTGCTCTCCTCCCACGGGGTGGAGATCGCCTCCACAGGCCGGGACGCCTTCTACGCCCAGATCCTGGCCTCCAACCACATCGGCTCCTATCTGGAGGAGATCTCCGCGGCGCTGCCCGGCGTCTCCACCAAGCTTCTGAACCTGAACTACAATTTCCTGGGCATCAATCTGGCCTCTACGCCCACCTTCAAATTCTGGGCAAACGGCATCACCTGGGCCTCTGTGGGCCTGTTCCTGGTCCCCTGGATTTCCGGCGCGTCCCAGCTGGTCTCGTCTCTCATCAGCCAGAAGCTGAACAACTCCGTGGTCTCCAACGACAAGGGAGAGAAGGACAGCTCCGCCGCGGATGCGGTGAACGCCTCCACCAAGGGCATGCTCTACATGATGCCCCTGTTCTCCGTGTATATCGGCTTCATCATGCCCGCCGCCATCGCCATCTACTGGATCGCGCAGGCCGTGTTCACGGTTCTGCAGGAGGTCTTTATGACCAAGCTCCTGCGCAAGGACTATGACGCGGAGGATGCGGCGCGGAAGCTGAAGGTCCTGGAGGCCGAGGCCGCCGAGGCCGAAAAGGCCCGGGTCCGGGCAGAGAAGCGGGCCGCCGGCATCACCGACGAGTCCACCAGCAAGAAAAAGCAGCAGCAGCGCAAAGAGCTCTCTCAGCAGCAGGAGCTGGCTGCCAAGTTCGCAGATGACAGCGCCGCGCCCGAAAAGAGCGTGGAGGAGCTGAAGAGCTATTCCGGCGACCCGGAGCGTCCCTACAGCCGGGGCCGGGCCTATAAGCCCGAGCGCTATGGCCGCAAGGACACCGGCGCCGCGCCCTCGCAGGACGAGCAGTAAGGAGTTTTCACTATGGAAAAATCAATCATCGCCACCGGCAAGACCATCGATCTGGCAGTCGCGGCCGCGCTGGAGGAACTCAAGATGGATCGCGACAGCGTCTCCGTGGAGGTGCTGGAGAATCCCAAGTCCGGTTTCCTGGGCATCGGCGCCCAGAAGGCCAAGATCAAGGTCACCTATGACGACGGCGAGCCCGAGCCGGAGATCCCCCACATCGCCCTCTCCTCCGCTTCCCGGAACCCGCCCAAGAAGAAGATCCCCGTCACCACCCAGGAGGAGGCGCCGAAGCCCGCTGCCCCCAAGCCTTCCGAGCCCCGGAAGGAGCGCGCGGAGCGGAAGGAGCGTCCGGCAAAGCCGTCTGAGCCCCGTCAGGAGGCACCCAAGGCAGAGCCCAAGCCCAAGGTGGAGCTTCCGGAATATGTGACTCCCGCCGAGGGCAGCCCCGAGGCACGGGCGGAGGCCTTCATCAAGGGCCTTCTGGAGCACATGGAGTCCGACGCCACGCCCAAGGCCTATCGCATGAGCGACGACACCATTCTGGTGGATCTGGTGGGCCAGGACCTGGGCATGCTCATCGGCCGCCGGGGCGACACCCTGGACGCCATCCAGCATCTGACCAACTACGCCGTCAACCGCGACGAGTCCAAGCGAGTGCGCATCAACGTGGACGCCGAGAACTACCGCGCCAAGCGGGAGGAGTCCCTGGAGCGGCTGGCCCGGAAGGTGGCCGGCAAGGTCGTCAAGTACCGCCGCAGCGTGACTCTGGAGCCCATGAACGCCTACGAGCGCCATGTGATCCACGCCGCCCTGCAGGATTACCGGGACGTGAGCACCCACTCCACCGGCACCGAGCCCAACCGCCGCGTGGTGGTCACCTACGAAAAGAAATAAGAAAAAACGCCTGTCACGCTGCGTGACAGGCGTTTTTTTCTGAGCTTGCCGAAGGGGCTCTGCGAAGCTGGATTCAGAAGAAACGGATGGTATAGCCCGCCTCCCAGGTCTGGCCTGGGGCCAGGCACTGCTCGCCGGGTTTTTCGGACAGACTTCCCCGGAAGCCGGTATCATCCGTGCGGCCAAACCAGGGCTCAAGACAGATGAAGGGCCCCGAGTCCTTGGCCCAGACGGCCAGAAAGGGGAAGCCGGGGCAGGAGAGGGTCACATAGTCCTGCCCATCAGGCCCGGCAATGGACACGGAGCGCACCTGAGCCGCCGGGAAGATCCAGGTGTCGTAGATGCTCTCCTGGAAGGGGACAAGTCCCGCCTGGGGCCGGAGAAGGCGGAGACAGTCCGGATGGGCAAGGCCCGTGGCGCCGTCCACAGGGAAGCAGCGCAGGTTGGAATCCGCCTCGAAGCGAAGAAAGCAGCTTTGTTTCTCCGCGCCGGCGGGAAGCAGGAAGGCGGGATGGCCGCCAATGGAGAAGCGCATCTCCTCCCGGCTCCGGTTCTCTACCCGCCAGCGGATGTGCAGCAGCCGGGGATCGGCCTCGTCCAGGGCGTGCGTGACCAGCAGGCGAAAATCATAGGGATAGATAGCCTTCGTCTCTGGACAGGATTCCAGCAGATGGGTCACGCTGGCGCTGTCTGTACGCTCCAGGGAAAAGACCCGATCCCGCGCAAAGCCGTGTTGGGTCTTCATGGGATATTCCGCCGTGCCGATCCGGTAGCGGCCCTCCGCCACCCGGCCCACAAAGGGGAAGAGGATGGGCACGTGACGGTTCCATACCGACGGATCCCCGGTCCAGATGCGCTCTAGGCCGGACGCCTTGTCCAGAACGCTTACAAGCTCTGCGCCCGCGTCTGAGACGGTGACGCGAAGGGCGCTGTTTTCCAGAACATGATCTGCCATTTGAAAGCCTCCGATCTGTGCATTTTCCTTTATTATAGCAGCCTCCGGGGAAAGAATCAACGCGCGGCCTCGACAGAGAGCCGGGAATGTGCTATGATGAAAAAAAGACCGAAAGGCGGCGGAAGAAATGACAGCGTTTCTTGCGAATGCGGAGGAGATCCTCTACCAGGTGGTGCAGCTGTGCACCATGCTCATGGAGCTGTTTGGCGTGTGCGTGCTGGTGTACACCGCCGTTCGGGCCTTTGTCAGCTGGCTGAAAAAGAAGCCGGGCCTGCGCCTGGATCTGGCCCAGGGCATCGCCCTGGCGCTGGAGTTCAAGATGGGCGGCGAGGTGCTCCGCACCGTGGTGGTCCGGGAGTGGCAGGAGCTGGGCATTCTGGGCGCCATCATCCTCCTCCGGGGCCTTTTGACCTTCCTGATCCACTGGGAGATTCGCAACGAAAAGCAGGATATGGAGAAGGGTCAGAACTGAGGGCCCAGACCGCCTCAAGACCGAAATGAGATGACCAGAAAAAACGCGCCGCCCGCGGGCGGCGCGTTTTTTTATCCCCCTGGGGGGCTTGCGGCACTGCCAGGAACTGTTATAATTGCCTTATCCAACAAAAAGAAAGAGGCGATTGTATGCATATGGCAGATGCGCTTCTGGCGCCGGCGGTGGCAGCCGTCATGTATGCTGCATCCGGTACGGCGGCGGGCGTCAGCGTCCATCAGCTCCGCAAGGAGGAGGACCCCAAGCGGCTTCCCACCATGGCGGTGACTGCGGCGTTGGTGTTTGCGGGCCAGATGATCAACTACACCATTCCCGGAACCGGCTCCTCCGGCCATATGTGCGGCGGCATGCTGCTCTCCGCGCTGCTGGGACCCTACGCGGGTTTCCTCTCCATGATCGTGATTCTGGCCATCCAATGTCTGTTCTTTGCCGACGGAGGCCTGATGGCGCTGGGAGCAAACGTCTGGAATATGGCGTTTTATGGCTGCTTTGTGGGATACTTCCTCATCTGGCGGCCCATCCTCAGAAGTCGGCTGTTCTCCTCCTTTGGCGCGAAGGCGGCCCTGCGGGGAAAAATCATTCTGGCTTCCATTCTGGGCTGTGTGGTCACCCTTCAGCTGGGCGCCTTCTCCGTTGTTCTGGAGACCAGCCTTTCCGGCATCACGGAGCTGCCCTTCGGCGCGTTTGTGGCGCTGATGCAGCCCATCCATCTGGCCATCGGCCTGGTGGAGGGAATCGTCACTGCGGCGGTGCTGGTGTTTGTCTTTGAATCCCGGCCGGAACTGCTGCGGGAAGTGGAGCTGGATGGGGAAGGCGTCAAGAACCGCCGTTCCCTCCGAACTACTCTGGTGATCCTGGCTGTGGTGGTTGCCCTGGTGGGCGGCGGCCTGTCCCTGCTGGCAAGCTCCAACCCCGACGGCCTGGAGTGGGCCCTCTTCGGCAACGCCGAGGCGGGCTACAGCGAAAACATGGGCCTGGACGAGGAGGCGTTCGGCGTCTCCAGCGCGGCGGCGGATCGGGCAGAATCCATTCAGGAGGCCACCTCCTTCCTGCCGGATTACAGCTTCTCCGGAAGTGATTCCGCGGCGGGAACCACGGTCTCCGGCCTGGTTGGTTCGGCGCTGGTGGCCGGCGTGGCTCTGCTGATCTGTCTGGCCGGCGGCTTCTTCCGCAAACGCCGGGCAAAAGAGTAACAAACGATTCTTCGGGGGCATCACCGATGCCCCCGTTTTTTCGCAAGGCGAGGTGAAGCCCTTTGAATCCAATGGAAAAGTCGCTGACTGAGCTGCGTCAGATGGACGAGCTGCAGCAGCGCTCCTCTCCCATCCACGCGCGCAGTGCCCTGTCCAAGCTCCTGGCCACCGCTTTGTATCTGGTGACGGTGGTCTCATTTCCCAAGTATGATCTGACAGGGCTTCTGCCCATGGCCCTCTGGCCGGCGCTGCTGTTCTCCCTCAGCGGCATAAGCGTTCTGACCTGCTTTCGGAAGCTGCGGCTGGTGCTGCCGTTGGTGCTGGCGGTGGGCGTGTTCAATCCCATCTTTGACCGTCAGATCTTGCTGAGCCTGGGCCCCGTTCGCATCTCTGGAGGCACTGTGAGCATGCTGAGCCTGATGCTCAAGGGGGTGCTTTGCCTCTGTGCCTCCTTTCTGCTCATGGCAACCACCTCCATCGACGCCCTCTGCGCCGCCCTGCGGCGGCTCCATATGCCGTCCATGCTGGTGACCCTGTTGCTTCTGACCTACCGCTATGTGGGCGTGATGACGGAGGAGCTTGCCATCATGACAAACGCCTATCATCTGCGCGCACCCGGGCAGAAGGGCATCCATCATTCCGCCTGGGGCTCCTTTCTGGGACAGCTGCTGCTGCGGGGCATGGACCGGGCGGGGGAGCTCTACAGCAGCATGCAGCTGCGAGGCTTTCACGGGGAGTTTTACTACGCCGCCGTCTCCCGGAGCGGGCCAAAGGACTGGGCCTTTTTCCTTCTGAGCGCGGCGTTTGCGGTGCTGATCCGCTGCCTGCCGGTGGCGCGACTCCTGGGCAGTTTGCTGACGAGGTGAGGATATGATCGAATTTCGGAATGTTTCATGTGCATACGAGCGGGGAAAACCCGTATTGCAGGACCTTTCCTTCTCCATCGGAGACGGGGAGGCTGTGGGTCTCATCGGTGCCAACGGGGCAGGGAAGACCACTCTGATGAAGGTCCTGCTGGGTCTGCAGGCGTTTGAGGGGCAGATCCTGGTGGATGGGACTGCGCTGGAGAAGCGCAGTCTGCCGGAGATCCGGCGGAAGCTGGGCTTTGTGCTGCAGAACTCCGACAACCAGATGTTTATGCCTACCGTGTATGAGGATCTGATCTTTGCCCCGCTGAACTATGGCCTGTCCAGGCAGGAGGCGGAGGCACGGGCGGACCAGGCCCTTGCGCAGCTGGGCCTGGAAGTGCTCAAGCACCGGCACAACCACAAGCTCTCCGGCGGAGAGAAGCGGATGGCGGCCATCGCCACCATCCTGGCCATGGAGCCATCGGCCATTCTCATGGACGAGCCCACCTCCGCCTTGGATCCCTACAACCGCCGTGTGGTGATCCGGACGATCCAGAGCCTGCCCCAGACCAAGCTCATTACCTCCCACGACCTGGACATGATCCTGGATACCTGTCAGCGCGTCCTGCTGCTCTCCGGCGGCAGGCTGATAGCCGACGGGGAGGCCCAGGTTCTGCTGCGGGACCGGGCGCTTCTGGAAGCCAACCGGATGGAACTGCCCCTGAGCCTTTCCGTGCGTTGACAAGAAGGCCGGTTTTCTGTAAAATAGCCTCAGGCCGTCAGGAAGTCGGCCCCGGCCCACAAGGGCTTTACCCCAGCAAATGAGAGACGCAAGCAGAAGCGCGCAATGCCCAGAAGGGCAGTTGCGCGCTTTTTTGATTCCAAAGGAGCGATTATGCAGGAACATGAACACATCCACGACCCCGCAAAGACCCAGGCGGTGGTCCATCGCCTGTCCCGGGCTATCGGGCATCTGGAGTCGGTGCGGAAGATGGTGCAGGACGGCCGGGACTGCTCAGAGGTCCTGGTGCAGCTGGCGGCGGTCCAGTCAGCCCTGGCCGGAGCAAGCCGGGTCCTGCTCAAGGAGCATATCGAGCACTGCATCGTCCATGCGGTGCAGGCCGGCGACCAGAGCGCCATTGAGGAGCTGAACCGGGCCATCGACCATCTGCTGAAATAAAAAGACGGGACGCAGGATGCGTCCCGTCTTTGTTCACAGCGCTGCAAACTCTGCCAGGATCTTCACCCCGGCGCTGGCGCCGATGCGCGTGGCGCCCGCCTCCAGCATGGCCTTGCAGTCGGCCCAGGTCCGGATGCCGCCGGCGGCCTTCACCTGCACGCCGGTGCCGGTCACGGTGTCTGCCATGAGGGCCACATGTGCCGCCGTGGCGCCTGCGGGACCAAAGCCGGTGGAGGTTTTGATAAAGTCCGGCTTCACCTCCGCCGCGATCCTTGCGGCGGCCTGAATCTGCGCATCCGTCAGATAGCAGGTCTCGAAGATCACCTTCGTCAGGGCGCCCTGCTTGTGGCAGGCGGTGGTGATGGCCTCCATCTCCGCCTCAATGAGGCCCAGGTTTCCATCCTTGAGCACGCCGATATTCAGCACATAGTCCAGCTCCTGGGCGCCCAGGGAGATGGCGCTCTCCGCCTCGGCCACCTTGCTGTACATGGTGACGGCGCCGAGAGGGAAGCCGATGACGGTGCCGACCTTCACGTCCGATCCGGCAAGCAGCTCCCGGCACAGGGGAACCCGACAGGGATTCACCATGACGCTGGCGAAATGGTGTTCCAGCGCCTCGCTGCAGAGCGCCTCAATCTGGGGGCGGGTGGCGTCGGCTTTCAATAAGGTATGGTCAATGCAGCCGGCAAGCTGCCGGGCGGTCAGAGCATTCAGATCCAACATGGGAAGCCCCTCCTTTTTTACTTCATTAGTGAAATCATACTCTCCAGGAGCGAAAAATGCAAGAAAAAAGGGGAATTTCTTATTGATTATTTGGAAAGAACATGCTATGATGCGACGGCAAATGAGGTTTTGGGGGCGGAGCAATGGATGAAACAGTGTCCCGGCGCGTCCGGGAGGAACTCAAGCGCGGCGCGGCCATAGTATTGGGTGCGTTTCTGTATGCCGTAGGACTGAACCTGTTCGTGGTTCCGGCGGGGCTCTACACCGGCGGCGTCATGGGCGCCTGCCAGGTGATCCGGACGGTGCTGGTGGACAGACTGCATCTCTTTTCTCCCAGCTTTGACTTTGCGGGCATTCTGAATTTTGTTCTGAACGTGCCCCTGCTGATCCTGGGCTGGCGAAAGATCGACCGGGCGTTTGTCCTGCGGACCCTGCTCTGTGTGGGCACCACCACCCTGTTTCTCACCCTGATCCCGGTGCATCAGATCCTGTCCGGGGATCCCATCGCCAGCTGCCTGGTTGGCGGTGTGGTGGCGGGCAGCGGCGTCGGCATCGTCCTCTGGGGCGGCGGCACCGGCGGCGGAATGGACATCGTGGGCATGATCGTGCTGCGGCGGAACCGGAGCTTCAGCGTGGGCCGTATCAATCTGCTCTGGAATGTGGGACTCTACGCGGTGTGCACCTTATTATTTAATGTGCAGACCGCCATCTACTCCATCGTCTATTCTGTGATCTTCTCCTTCTCCATGGATCGGATGCATGCCCAGAACATCATCGAAGAGGTCACCATCATCACCAAGGAGCCCATTGAGGCTCTGGAGTCGGATATCTTCCAGCAGCTCCACCGGGGTGTCACCAAGCTCCCGGCCCGGGGCGGCTACACCGACGAGGAGGAGAATATGCTCCTGGTGGTCATCTCCAAATACGAGACCAGCCAGCTCATCTCCATGGTGCGCAAGTACGATCCCCATGCCTTCGTCACCGTGAAGGAACACGCCGTGGTCTACGGCAATTTCAATCAGAAGATGTAATGAGAAGCCCACCGGCCTGAGCCGGCGGGCTTCTTTCAGAAAAGAGGAAGCACCCGAGGGCGCTTCCTCTTTTTTTGCTTAGTTCAGCTTGGGAATGGCTCTGCGGAGTACCCGTCCCAGCCACACGGCGCCGGCGATCTTCACCGCGTCGAAGGGGAGGAAGGGCAGCACGCACACCTTCAGGGCATGGCCCAGGGTGCTGTGCACCTGGAGCATAAACCAGGCCGTGCCCAGGATGTAATCCAGCAGCAGACCCAGGGCCAGACCGAGAATGCTGGGCAGCACCTTGAACTGGAACTTCTGAGCAATGAGACCGCCCACCAGGGCGTGCAGCACAAAGCTGACCAGATAACCGCCGGTGGGGCCCACCAGTTTGGCAAGACCGCCGGCAAAGCCGGAGAACACCGGCAGTCCGACAGCGCCCAGCAGCAGGTACACCACTACGCTGACAGCGGCCAGAGGCCCGCCCAGCAGCATGGCGGCGAGGGATACAATAAAGGGGGTCAGGGAGACTGGAATGGGACCGATGGGGATACTGAAGGGGCCCAGGACGCACATCAGTGCGGCCATGAGGGCGCCCAGCGCCAGGGATCTTGCGGAGAACTGTTTCTTCATGGCTCTTCGCTCCTTTCCGGGGTAAAATAGCAAATCTGCCCGAAAAAGTCAACACGGCGATTTGGCTGGATGTGCCGGACAAGATGCACAAAAACAAATATGAAGAATTGTAAAAAACGCCGAAAGTTCCTGTTTTTACAAAAAAAGCGAAAAAAACCGGTTTGCATAACATAAAAAATGCACAAATCGGACTTTACAGAAGGGGAGATTTCCGTTATAATGAGAACGGACAAAAGCGGCTCGGCCGCTATGTATCAAGCGGCCGAGGCCGCATTAAAAAGGAGAAGATTCCAATGTCTGTTTTGAAGAAAGTCAATGTGGGCGTTGTCGGCTGCGGCGGCATCTGCAAGGGCACCTACATGGACAACATGGTCAACACCTTTGAGGTCATCAATGTGGTTGGCTGCTATGACCTGATCGAGTCCCGTATGGACTACATGGTCAAGAAGTACGGCATCAAGAAGTATTCCAGCCTGGAAGAGATCTGCTCTGATCCCGAGATCCAGGTTATCTGCAACCTGACCTATCCCGAGTCCCATGTCCTGGTCTCCAAGACCGCCATGGAGCACGGCAAGCATGTCTACTGCGAGAAGATGATGGCCCCCACCTTCGAAGACGCCAAGATGCTCTACGATCTGGCCAAGGAGAAGGGCGTCAGCTACACCACCGCCCCCGATACTTTCCTGGGCGCCTGGGAGCAGTCCGCTCGCAAGTACCTGGACGACGGCATCGTTGGCAAGCCCATCACCGTCCATGCGCAGGTCTCCCGTCACTATGAGCCCGCTTCCCCCTTCTTCGATACCGCTCCGAAGCACTTCTTCTTCCCGCTTCATTACGGCGGCGGCTTCCCCTTCGATCTGGGCGGCTACTACATCCATGAGATGATCAACCTCTTCGGTTCCATCAAGAGAGTCACCGGTTTCGGCGGCAACCTGAACCCCGTCCGCAAGTTCACCAACCCCAAGCATCCGAAGTACGGCGAGGACTTTGAGGTCAACACCCCCACCACCCTCATCGCTGCTCTGGAGTTTGAGAATGGCGTTCTCGGCACCTTCAACATCTCCTCCGACTGCGAGACTGCGCAGCGCTTCACCGTCACCGGTACCCAGGGCCTGCTGGAGCTGGGCGATCCCAACATGTTCGCGGACAAGATCTATGTGACCCGTCCCGGCGCCAATCCTCCCACCGGTTATCTGGGCGCCAGCCTGACCCCGACCAATGCTTCCCGCGGTCCTCGCGAGGAAGAGGATAACGACCGCCAGATGCTGGCCGAGTTCATCCCCGAGCAGAGAGTCGAGCTGCCCCTGCTGCACGGCTTCTATGAGTCCAGCCGCGGCGTCGGCCTGGCTGATATGTGCTATGCCCTCAACAATGGCCGCCGTCCTCGCTGCCACTGCGACATCGGCCTGCATGCCATCGAGGTCATCCACGCCATCCAGGAGTCCTGCAAGACCGGCAAGATCTACGAGATGACCACCAAGTGCGAGCGTCCGGCTCCCATCGCCGCGTCCGCGCTGTCCGTCACCGGCCAGGAGGCCACTCTGGACGACTGATCCCCGCATTGACACAGTTCGAGGCCGCCGCAAGGCGGCCTCGTTTCTTCCCCGGAGTGCTGGCGGACAGGCCGCTTGTGGAGCGGGCCCGGAGCGGGAAAAACAGTGTATCCATCGATATTCATCCTGTTCCGCGCGCCGGCTCAGCGGCCAAAACCACGAAAAAGCCGACGCTTTCCCGGCCGGCCTGCCCGCGTCCGGAAAAGCGCGCGTTACAATCCAGGGCGGAATGTTACATTCACGTTACAAACCGCCCGGATCTCTTGACCTTTGAAAGCGCTTCGGGTATGATGCACCTAGAAACGAGCGGACCTGTTTGTCATGATTCAGGCTCTGTGGTTTCAAAATAAAAAAGGAGGAAAAATCATGAAGAATCTTTCCAAGGTTCTGGCGCTGGTTCTGGTCGTCGCGATGGTGTTCTCTTTCGCGGTTTCCGCTAGCGCCAAGACGAGCTTCAAAGACGATGCTTCTATCAAGTACGAAGAAGCCGTTGAGTTGCTCAGCGCTCTGAAGGTTATCAACGGTTACACCGATGGCACCTTCAAGCCGACCGGAAGCATCACCCGCGGCGAGTTTGCCGTTATGGTGAGCTACATGGTCGCAAACGACTGGTCCGAGATCCCGCTGTATTCTGATATCAAGCAGCTGGGCAAGGACTACGCTCCCTACTGCACCTTTGCTGACACCAAGAACCACTGGTCCGCTGGTTACGTCGCATACTGCGCAGGCAATGGCTACATTTCCGGCCGCAGCGCTGACGTGTTCGATCCCGACGCCACCATCACCGCCGCTGAGATCTCCGTGATCCTGCTGCGTGTCATGGGTTATGACGCCACCATCGAGAACTTCGGCACCACTTCCGGCACCACCAAGGGTTACGCCACTCAGCTGACCGCTCGCAACGCTGGTCTGCTGGAGGGTCTGGACACCATGAACTTCTGGGCTGCTGCTACTCGTGAGCAGGCTGCTCAGCTGATGTTCAACGCCCTGAAGGGCAATGTTGTCACTTACGGCAACGTCACCTTCACCCTGGACCTGCAGGGCCGTGTTGTTGTTTCCAACCTGAACAACACCAAGGCTGTTCAGAGCTCCCGTGATCTGATGAGCTACTGCTTCCGCAGAGTTACCGCCATTGAGGCCACCGACATCAACGGCTTCACCGGCCATCAGTGGGTTGCTTATTCCAACGTTGGCGTGACCGCCGACGGCCTGGTCTTCGCTGGCAACTACACCAAGCTGACCGACGTCTACAAGGACGAGAACATCATCGCCACCTACAAGGGCGGCACCGCTTACAGCAAGATTGCACAGGATCTGGGCATCACCTCCAGAACCACCAACAAGACTGCTGTTGTCTATGTGAACGGCGCTGAGTACGACGGCTCCAAGGCTGCCATCGTGGATCTGCCCGGCTCCCTGATCGACATCTACGCCAACGGCACCAAGGGCGAGGCTCTCCCCGACAACTGCCGTCTGGAAGTCGTGAAGAATCCTGACCGCTCCGTGGCTGGCACCACCTACAAGCTGCTCTACTACTACGAGCTGGTTGGCGTTGTCTCCGACATCTCCAAGATCACCAACCGCATGGATCCCCACTATGGCGATTACATGTACACCTTCACCTATTGGTATGACTACCCCTATGCCACCACCAATATGAAGAATGGTTATGTGTTCAGCGCCAGCGACAAGGCCTACAGCGATGAGGTCTTCTACCTGGTTGAGCCCAACGACTCCGGCATCCTGCAGCCCTCTGCCAACAGCTCTGTTGTCGAGGATTATCAGGACTTCCTGAGCATCAAGCAGGCCGCTGTTGAGGGCCCCGTGATGCTCACCTCCGGCACCTATGCCACCTTCTCCAAGAACGTTGGCCATGCTGCTTCCGACGGTTCCAAGAACTACAAGATCTCCCTGTATGCTCATGACTTCGTCAACGAGGCTGGCTACAACAAGAACATGTACCTGATCTACAACACTGCTGGTTATGTCCAGGGCTTCCTGCCTGCGAAGACTGCCTCCAATGTTGAGAGCACCGGTTATGTTTACATCGACTCTCTGGAGTACGAGGTCACTGCTACCTCCGGCTCCAACCTGATCAAGAAGGCTGACGCCACCATCTCTGCTCAGGCGAAGGCTCTGGGTTACTTCCCGACTGCCGCCGGCAACAGCACTCCCACCGTCATCGATCTGGCCATCAACTCCAGAACCTGGCGCGTCGCTGCTGCGAAGGCCAACAACGGTTACACCGCTGCTGATCCTGCTGTTCAGGATGCTTACATCCAGCTGCCCACCATGACCACCACCGCTTACTACGATGTTGGTAACATCTGGTACTACTTCAATCAGCCCGGCAACGTCCGCGTCTTCGACCTGACCTTCGACGGCTGGTACTACTACGAGAAGCTGAAGGACGGCAGCTACACCCTGGCTCCTGTTGGCACCGCTGAGGTCAACACTGTCAAGGGCGACGCCAACACCGATCTGGTGCTCGACGGCAACAAGTACGTCCTGACCTCCTCCACTGCCGATAACATCTACAACATGGATCTCGGCACCATGACTGCTTCCGTCGCTACGATCGTCGGTTACAAGAACATTCTGACCGGCCTGCACGGCGGCTGCTATCCCGACACTGATCCCGTCTATGGCGCTACCTATGTTCCTTACATCGGCCGCGTTGGTGGTGAGATCGCTGTCAACGAGCGCAACCTGACCATCGCCATCATCGACGAGTTCAATATCTCCACTCCTGCAAACGCTCTGCGTTATGCGCTGTACAAGGGCACTTCCGGCTACTACACCGCTGAGGGTCAGTACCGGATGAAGTTCCTGGGCGCCGGCGTTGCCAACTATCTGTTCGCTGCTGAGGAAGTCAACTTCGACGGCACCGTGATCGCTGGCACCGAGCTCTACAAGGAGCTGAAGAATGACGGCAGCGTCTGCTACGCTCTGACTCTGGACACCGACAACTACATCGTTGCCATTAAGTCCATTGCTCTGAACAAGGGCACTGCTAACGGCACCGACGTCGACGGTTACATCCGCATCGACCAGGTTGCTTACAACTTCGACATGACTCAGATCTGGAACTACGTCAACGGCAAGGCTGAGACCATTGCCAACGGCGACACCATCTACTATGCCGACGTGGACGGCGATGGCGACATCGACATCCTGTGGCTGACTCATGCTGGCGCCGCTCCCGTGAGCGATCCTCGTTGGACCACTCCCGGCAGCACCGGTGTCACTCCTTGGGTCTGGTGGATCCACTAAGTCAGAACATCTGACTCTGGAAAAAGCCAAGTCGAATAAACCCTAGCACTAAGCCCCGGGCTTCGGCCCGGGGCTTTTCTTATGGGAAAAGAAAATAGGAGCTGCATCCTCAGCTCCTATTTTTATACCCGGATATATTCAATATTTTTGCATATATCGCATTTTTATGCGCTATTATTCTGACACTTTAATAAACGTAATCCTCCGCTCGTTTCTAGGTGCATCATACCCGAAGCGCTTTCAAAGGTCAAGAGATCCGGGCGGTTTGTAACGTGAATGTAACATTCCGGGCTTTTGCCTGAATTGAACGTTTTCTAGCTGTTTTGAGTCCATTGAATTTCGCTGGTTTATTCGTGCTTTTCCATATAATAATGATTATAACCATGATTTTCAATGGATAATATTTCAATTTTTGTACTCATTCTTTACTATTTATTCCGATAGAAATCTATAAATATTCATTTCGGCGTGCTATATTTCATGCAAGGAGCGTGGTTCTTATGCCTCTGCCAGAAAAATCGCATGATCTGATCACCGCACTTTATGAACGGCTTTCCCGTGACGATGAGCAGCTGGGGGAAAGCAACAGCATCACTAATCAGAAAAAACTCCTGGAGGATTTCGCCCGGCAGGGCGGCTTCGAGCCCTTTGAACATTACACCGACGACGGCTGGTCCGGCGGCAGCTTTGACCGGCCGGAATGGAAGCGGCTGATCGATGACGTAGAAAACGGCCGCGTCAGATGCATCATCACCAAGGATATGAGCCGGGTTGGCCGTGACTACCTACAGGTGGGCTTCTATACAGAAGTCCTGTTCCGGGAGAAGGGAGTGCGCTTTATCGCCATCTCCAACAACGTGGACTCCATGAACGCGAACAGCAGCGAATTTGCACCTTTTCTGAACATTATGAATGAGTGGTACCTGCGGGACACCAGCCGAAAGGTCACTTCTGTCCTTCATGCGCGGGGCATGGCCGGGAAGCCAACCACCAACCGGCCCATCTATGGTTATCGCCTCGCCCCGGGAAGCCGGGATCAGTGGGTCATTGATCCTGAGACCGCGCCGGTTGTCCTGAGGATCTTCCAGCAGAGCGTCGCTGGCGTCGGCTGCTACGAAATCGCGAGGCAGCTGACCAGGGACGGGATTCCCCGCCCTGCTGCCTATCAGGGGTTTCAGCGCACGGGCAGCTACTCTGAGCCGCCGGAGGAACGCTGCATCTGGAGCGGCAACACCGTTGGAAACATCCTCTCAAAACCCGAATACAAGGGCCACACGGTGAATTTCCGATCCAAAAAGGATTCTTATAAGGACAAGCGATCCCGAAAGCTTCCGCCGGAGGAGTGGGTCATCTTTGAAAACACCCACGAGGCCATTGTGGATGAGGAGACCTGGCGCCTCGCCCAGAAGGCCAAGTCCACCCGGCGGCGAACCGACACCACCGGGGTGGCGAATCCCCTGACCGGCCTGGTGTTCTGCGCCGACTGCGGTCAGAAGATGCACAATCACCGGAGCCGTCGGGATCACTACAGCTGCGCCACCTATGACTGCGCCGTGCAGAAGTTCCGCAGCGGCTGCTCCATGCACTACTGCCGCACAGACGCCATTATGGCCGCGGTGGAGGAACGGGTCCGGGACGCGGTGCAATTTGCCCTCCAGGATGAGGCGGCCTTTGCCAGCCAGGTCCGCGCCGCCTCCCAGGTAAAGCAGGCGGAGGCCGCCCGCGCCATGAAGCGTGAGCTCCAGGCCGCCAGACGTCGGACAGAGGAGCTGGAGTTTCTGATCCAGCATAGCTATGAGGACTTTGCGCTGGGCCGCCTGTCTGAACAGCGTTGGCAGCGGCTCAACGACGCTTATGAGCAGGAACAGCAGGCGCTGGAGCAGAAAATTGAGCTGCAGAAGGCCGACATCGAGCGCTATCAGGCGGACAATCTGCGTCTGGACGCCTTTCTGACTCTGGCCCGAAAGTATCAGGATGAGCCCAGCCTTCGACCGTCCATGCTCATTGAGTTCGTGGACCGGATCCTGGTTCACGAAGCGGAGCATACCGAGGCGGGCAGAACCCAGAAGATCGAGGTGTTTTTGAATTATATCGGTGATTTTTCCGCCACTGCGTCCCCTTGACAAAAGGAATCGGACCTGTTTGTCATGATTCAGGCTCTGTGGTTTCAAAATAAAAAAGGAGGAAAAATCATGAAGAATCTTTCCAAGGTTCTGGCGCTGGTTCTGGTCGTCGCGATGGTGTTCTCTTTCGCGGTTTCCGCTAGCGCCAAGACGAGCTTCAAAGACGATGCTTCTATCAAGTACGAAGAAGCCGTTGAGTTGCTCAGCGCTCTGAAGGTTATCAACGGTTACACCGATGGCACCTTCAAGCCGACCGGAAGCATCACCCGCGGCGAGTTTGCCGTTATGGTGAGCTACATGGTCGCAAACGACTGGTCCGAGATCCCGCTGTATTCTGATATCAAGCAGCTGGGCAAGGACTACGCTCCCTACTGCACCTTTGCTGACACCAAGAACCACTGGTCCGCTGGTTACGTCGCATACTGCGCAGGCAATGGCTACATTTCCGGCCGCAGCGCTGACGTGTTCGATCCCGACGCCACCATCACCGCCGCTGAGATCTCCGTGATCCTGCTGCGTGTCATGGGTTATGACGCCACCATCGAGAACTTCGGCACCACTTCCGGCACCACCAAGGGTTACGCCACTCAGCTGACCGCTCGCAACGCTGGTCTGCTGGAGGGTCTGGACACCATGAACTTCTGGGCTGCTGCTACTCGTGAGCAGGCTGCTCAGCTGATGTTCAACGCCCTGAAGGGCAATGTTGTCACTTACGGCAACGTCACCTTCACCCTGGACCTGCAGGGCCGTGTTGTTGTTTCCAACCTGAACAACACCAAGGCTGTTCAGAGCTCCCGTGATCTGATGAGCTACTGCTTCCGCAGAGTTACCGCCATTGAGGCCACCGACATCAACGGCTTCACCGGCCATCAGTGGGTTGCTTATTCCAACGTTGGCGTGACCGCCGACGGCCTGGTCTTCGCTGGCAACTACACCAAGCTGACCGACGTCTACAAGGACGAGAACATCATCGCCACCTACAAGGGCGGCACCGCTTACAGCAAGATTGCACAGGATCTGGGCATCACCTCCAGAACCACCAACAAGACTGCTGTTGTCTATGTGAACGGCGCTGAGTACGACGGCTCCAAGGCTGCCATCGTGGATCTGCCCGGCTCCCTGATCGACATCTACGCCAACGGCACCAAGGGCGAGGCTCTCCCCGACAACTGCCGTCTGGAAGTCGTGAAGAATCCTGACCGCTCCGTGGCTGGCACCACCTACAAGCTGCTCTACTACTACGAGCTGGTTGGCGTTGTCTCCGACATCTCCAAGATCACCAACCGCATGGATCCCCACTATGGCGATTACATGTACACCTTCACCTATTGGTATGACTACCCCTATGCCACCACCAATATGAAGAATGGTTATGTGTTCAGCGCCAGCGACAAGGCCTACAGCGATGAGGTCTTCTACCTGGTTGAGCCCAACGACTCCGGCATCCTGCAGCCCTCTGCCAACAGCTCTGTTGTCGAGGATTATCAGGACTTCCTGAGCATCAAGCAGGCCGCTGTTGAGGGCCCCGTGATGCTCACCTCCGGCACCTATGCCACCTTCTCCAAGAACGTTGGCCATGCTGCTTCCGACGGTTCCAAGAACTACAAGATCTCCCTGTATGCTCATGACTTCGTCAACGAGGCTGGCTACAACAAGAACATGTACCTGATCTACAACACTGCTGGTTATGTCCAGGGCTTCCTGCCTGCGAAGACTGCCTCCAATGTTGAGAGCACCGGTTATGTTTACATCGACTCTCTGGAGTACGAGGTCACTGCTACCTCCGGCTCCAACCTGATCAAGAAGGCTGACGCCACCATCTCTGCTCAGGCGAAGGCTCTGGGTTACTTCCCGACTGCCGCCGGCAACAGCACTCCCACCGTCATCGATCTGGCCATCAACTCCAGAACCTGGCGCGTCGCTGCTGCGAAGGCCAACAACGGTTACACCGCTGCTGATCCTGCTGTTCAGGATGCTTACATCCAGCTGCCCACCATGACCACCACCGCTTACTACGATGTTGGTAACATCTGGTACTACTTCAATCAGCCCGGCAACGTCCGCGTCTTCGACCTGACCTTCGACGGCTGGTACTACTACGAGAAGCTGAAGGACGGCAGCTACACCCTGGCTCCTGTTGGCACCGCTGAGGTCAACACTGTCAAGGGCGACGCCAACACCGATCTGGTGCTCGACGGCAACAAGTACGTCCTGACCTCCTCCACTGCCGATAACATCTACAACATGGATCTCGGCACCATGACTGCTTCCGTCGCTACGATCGTCGGTTACAAGAACATTCTGACCGGCCTGCACGGCGGCTGCTATCCCGACACTGATCCCGTCTATGGCGCTACCTATGTTCCTTACATCGGCCGCGTTGGTGGTGAGATCGCTGTCAACGAGCGCAACCTGACCATCGCCATCATCGACGAGTTCAATATCTCCACTCCTGCAAACGCTCTGCGTTATGCGCTGTACAAGGGCACTTCCGGCTACTACACCGCTGAGGGTCAGTACCGGATGAAGTTCCTGGGCGCCGGCGTTGCCAACTATCTGTTCGCTGCTGAGGAAGTCAACTTCGACGGCACCGTGATCGCTGGCACCGAGCTCTACAAGGAGCTGAAGAATGACGGCAGCGTCTGCTACGCTCTGACTCTGGACAACGACAACTACATCGTTGCCATCAAGTCCATTGCTCTGAACAAGGGCACTGCTAACGGCACCGACGTCGACGGCTACATCCGTATCGACCAGGTTGCTTACAACTTCGACATGACTCAGATCTGGAACTTCGTCAACGGCAAGGCTGAGAACATTGCCAACGGCGACACCATCTACTATGCCGACGTGGACGGTGATGGCGCCATCGACATCCTGTGGCTGACTCATGCTGGCGAAACGACGAGCGATCCTCGTTGGACCACTCCCGGCAGCACCGGTGTCACTCCTTGGGTCTGGTGGATCCACTAAGTCAGAACATCTGACTCTGGAAAAGCCAAGTCGAATAAACCCTAGCGCTAAGCCCCGGGCTACGGCCCGGGGCTTTTTCTATGGAAATCCTTGACAATTAGCATTAACAGGCCTAAAATTATAATTGAAAACGATTCTTGCAAAAAAATAAGCCGACATAACGGTGAGAGGAGCATGAACATGAAGAAGATGAAACGGTACTTTGCGCTGCTGCTGTGCCTTTGCATGGCAGTGGCAATCCTGACCCCTGCGGCAACTGCCGAAGAAAAGGAAGAACCTGTCCAGATCCAGGACACGCAGGTGCAGGAGGAGCAGACTGCGCTCCAGGAGGATGAAACTCCGACTGATGCAGACACTCCCGCAGAAGGGGAGAACCTGAAAAAGGACGCTGGTGTTCTTTCTGGCAATCTCCAAACCCCAGGCGAGATGGCAGAACCAATGGAAACCGACATGACCTGGGCGCAGCTCCAGTCTGCGCTGAACGCGGGCGGTACAGTCACGCTGAGCAGCAATGTAACTGCGTCAAGCGCCAGCACTGCTTTGGTTATTCCAGAGGATGTGACGGTGACGCTGGACCTGAATGGCCATACCATTGACAGAGCTTTATCCCAGGCAAAGGAGGACGGCGAGGTTCTGCATGTCCTGGGAAGCCTCACTTTGCGCGACAGCGTGGGCGGCGGAACCATCACCGGCGGCAACAATTCCGGTGACGGTGGCGGTGTTTTTCTGGATTATGATGCGACGCTCAATATGCAGGGCGGCACGATCACCGGAAACCAGGCAGTCCGCGGCGGAGGCATCTATGTAGATGTATACGGCGATTTCCGCATTTCCGGGGCTCCTGTTGTCACTGGCAACACTGGCGGAAATGTGTTTCTGGATTGCTATAATGATCAGCAGGCGCGCATTACCGTTTCCGGAACGCTGGATTCGTCTGCGGCTCTGGGTGTTGGCATTGGCACACCGGCAGAGGATGTTCCGGTGACCTTCACCTCAGGACTGAGTGGATTTGGAACGCCTGACCTCTTTTCCAGCGATGATGTTTCTTTGCAGGTGACCTGGAACAGCAAACAAACAGATGCGGTGCTATTTAAGCAGAACGGTATGAGCTGGGGCAATCTGCAGGCACTCCTTTTTTCGGACGGTGAGATTATTTTATCCAGCGATGTAGTTGCTGGTGATGCAGATACTTGTTTGTTCGTTCCCCAAAATGTGGATGTAACGCTGGATCTCAATGGCTTCAAAATTGATCGTCGTTTATCAGGACCAGATAAAGATGGACAAGTTACCATTGCCGGATGTGTGATTCGAGTGTACGGAAAGCTGACCATAACAGATTCCAGCGCAACAGATGCCGAGAAAACAAATGGAACGGGGACGATCACAGGTGGATATACCAGCTCAGGCGGAGGTGTATATGTTACTGGTGGAAGTTTTGTTATGAATGGCGGTCATATAAAGGGTAACTTTGCATCTTATAGTGGCGGTGGAGTGTATGTGTCCAACGGTGGGCAGTTTATTATGAATGGTGGAGGTATAAGTAAGAATAGATCATCATTTGGCGGCGGGATATCGTTGCTTTATCATAGCAAGTTTTCGCTTTTTGGTGGCACGATAGAGGAAAACACTGCTACCTCAAATGGCGGTGGTATTTATGTGGAGAACATTGAGAGCGAAAACTTTGTCATGAAAGGCGGAAGTATCGTTCGAAATACCGCTGGAGATGAGTACAGCGGATTTGGTGGCGGAATTTTTATTAGTGGAACTAGCAACAAAGAAGCCAATAACATGGTGGTGATATCGGGAGGTAGTATTGCAGAAAACATGGCTTTATTTGGTGGTGGTATTGGTATTCGTGGTGGGGCTTTCGAAATTAATGGCTTTGTAATTGAGAACAATCAGTCATATATAGGTAGCGGCATTTATTCTGTCGGAGGAGATCTGACAATGTCCGGCGGCGAGATTCGGAGCAATTCCGCAGTTCAGGCAGGTGCCGGCGTATACATCAATAACAGCGACTTTACCATGACCGGTGGCACCGTCACAGAGAATCAGGTTTCTGCCAATCCCAACGCACACGGCAGCGGTGTGTTTGTGGACCAGGACGCACATCTGATTCTCTCTGGCAAGCCGGTGATTTATGATAACACCAAGGATGGAGAGACTACCGATGGAGTTGCAGAGAGCATGCAGGAGAATGTGTGCCTGACAAATGGTCGGCTCATCTTAGTGACCGGCGCATTGAAATCCGGCGCAAAGATTGGCGTGGTCTCTCGCACACCGCTTTCAGCCGATCCAACCCCACTGACTGCAGGCCTCACATCGAAGGGACGGATCAGCGCCTTTGTCAGCGACGATCCGCAGATGATCATAGGTTGGAACAAAGCGAAAAATGAGGCGGTACTCATTTCGAAGGACCTCAAGATCATCCAGCAGCCCATGGATAGTGTTGTAGCCGCCATCGGTGAAACGGTGTCCATTGAAGTTGTGGCCGCCGGACAGGGCCTAAGCTACGAATGGTGGATCAGAAACCCCGGTGCAAGTGCTTTCACAAAGTCTGTCATTAAGAAGGCAACTTACTCTACGCCTATTTCGGAAACCTCCAATGGCCGTGAGGTCTACTGCATCGTTAAGGACCAGCTTGGAAACAGCATACAAACCGATACGGTTCGCATGCGGGTCAAGGAGCCCTTAACAATCACGAAGCAGCCGATGGATTGCTCAGTCAGCCGCTGGCAGAACGCATCGTTTGTGGTTGACGCAAAGGGCGAAGGTCTGCAATATGAATGGTGGTGCAAGCCTCCGTATGAAGAAAGCTTTTCTGTATGGAGCCGTTCTTCAAAAGAGTTTTCTCTTTATATGAGTGAGGACATGTCCGGCGCGCAGATTTATTGCGTTGTAACGGACCAATATGGAGAGAGTGTCCAGTCTGACATTGCTACTGCCTTTATTCCCGTGCAGATCACGCAGCACCCTGTCAACTGCCGGGTCAGCGCCTATGGTGAGACAGCCAGCTTCACCGTAGTCGCAAAGGGCACTGGCCTGAGTTATCAATGGTGGATCAAAAACCCCGGTTCAACCAAGTTTACAAAGTCTGTGAACACGGGCTCGGTTTACAATTCCAAAGTCACTGAAGCGTCTGACGGCAGATTGCTTTACTGTATCGTGAAGGATCAATTCGGAAACAGTGCGCAGACAGACACCGTTTCCATGACCGGACCGGATTCCCTGGAGATCACAAAGCAGCCGGAGAGTTGTCAGGTGGATGCCATTGGAGACACAGCGCGTTTTGAAATCGAAGCAGTAGGCGTCGGGCTGAAATATGAGTGGTGGATTAAAAATCCCGGCGCATATGGATTCACAAAATCGGTAATCACCAAATCGGTCTATTCGACCAAGGTTACGGAAAGCTCCAACGGACGGCTTCTATTCTGCGTGGTGACCGATAAGAACGGAAACTCTGTCCAGTCGGAGACCGTGACCATGACGGTAAGGGAGCCCATTCGGATCATTGAGCAGCCGTACAACTATTATGCTTCCAAGATAGGGGAGAGAGCGAGGTTCACCGTTGTGGCAGAAGGCGAGGATCTGAGCTATCAGTGGGTGATCGTCCAGCAGACGAAGCTCAACCGGCAGAGCGATTCGATCCAGAGTGTCCGCGTCACGAGTGCAACCTACACGCCGATTGTGACAAATGAGAACAATGGGGCATCGGTTTACTGCATTATCACAGATAAGCATGGAAACAGTATCCAGACAAATGTTGTCAGAATGCTTGCCCCGGAAGCGGTTCAAATCATGAAGCAACCTGAGGACTGTGTGGTAGAAGCGATTGGAGATATGGCAACCTTTCAGGTGGTTGCGGAGGGCGAGGGACTGACCTACACCTGGTGGATCAAGAATCCCAGCTCCACGACTTATACAAAGTCCGTCATCAAGAAAGCAACTTACTCAACGCCGGTAACTGCAACCTCCAATGGACGCGAGCTGTACTGCGTTGTGAAGGACAAGAACGGCAACACCGTACAATCAGATACCGTGACAATGCGGATCGGATCATAATTTCCCCCCAAGAGGACGCCTGCGGGCGTCCTCTTTTTATGCGCTTTATGCGCAAATTCGTTGCCTGGGTCAGGCACAATCACCAAAAACGGAGCATAAAATCTGACGAATTCGCCAAAGGCAGAGCTGCGAAACCTGTGGTATAATATAGGCAGAATGGTTATTTATAGTGCATAATTTCCTTTTTCTTCCATTTTTGATAAATACCTGCTCGAAGCGACCAGATCCCTTGTCGCTTGCACCCCCGCACACCGCGGCGCCCCAACACCGCGCCCCGAGCACCGCGGCGCACCCAACACACCGCTCGAAGCGACCAGATCCCTCGTCGTGCGCGCCACAGGATGACCCGTAATCCATCACCGAACCCCCACGCGCCGCTGGCGGCGCAAACAAACGACCCCAACACACAACCTCATCCCCGCACCCCAAACTCATACACAAACGGCAACATTCAAAACCGAAAGAGAGGATGAACCGTATGAAACAGCGCAAGAGAATCATGAGTTTGCTCCTGGTCCTGGTGATGCTGCTGTCCCTGCTGCCCATGACGGCCCTGGCCGACGAGTGGGAGGACGACAGCGCGGATCCCGTGATCGAGGACACCCTGGCCCCGTCCGAGGAGGACCCGGCCCCATCCGAGGACGACCCCGCGCCCCAGCCCGCGGAAGGGGAGGAGCCTGCCCCGGCGGAGGACCCGGCGCCGACGCTGGACGAGCCGGCAGGGGAGGACCCGACCGAGCCCGCCGCCGACCCGGCCCCGACGCAGGAACCCGGCGAGAGCCAGGACCCCGCCCAGGACGAGCCCGGTTCCGACCCGGCGCCCCAGCCCATGGATGGGCCGCTGCCCCAGGAGCCCGCACCGCTCCAGCCGG
>Ga0208297_1000448_pt1 | contig 82136 bp, 89 predicted proteins | sample LMS_cellobiose_e_FD_187367 | JGI IMG/M metagenome (GOLD analysis project Ga0208297, IMG submission 187367) | Rumen-fistulated moose microbial communities from Alaska, USA - LMS_cellobiose_enrichment (SPAdes) (version 2) | ecosystem: Host-associated > Mammals > Digestive system > Stomach > Rumen... | reverse complement strand
GGCCTGCGAATCAGCGTACTCACCACGACATCACCGCCCCGTAATTGTTGAGGATGTCGATCTCATAGTGCTTGCTCGCTTCAACGGAGAAGCCGCTCGGCATGGTCACCGTCTGCGGCAGAGAGAATGTGGGCGCGGTTGAGCCGCTGTCAAAGTCGAAGTGGTAGTGGGCCAGCTTCCCGGACACAGATGCGTTCAGCGTGATGGTGAGGCTTGTCAGCGCCCCGGTGAAGTGGTAGAGCTTCCCGGCGTCCAGCGCCTGCGTCACCGCCCCCGCCGTGGAGACGGTCACCTCGGAGGTCTTGTCCTCTTTGCCGTCCAGCGCCGTCTGCTGCGCCGTAGATACCGGCTTGCTGGCGTCGCTGGTGTTGTCCACGTTCCCCAGGCCCACGTCGCCCTTGCCCAGAACCACCACTCCGGTCCTGCCGGCCACGGAAGTCACGGGAGCAGCGGTGAGAAATCCGCTGTCATTGGTGAGCTCGCTCGTCTTGGTGGGAATGTCATTTGCGTCCGCCTTGTTGTCCAAGGCGGCCTTGACCGCTTTGTTCTGGACGGGGTTTTCGGAGGAGGCGGACAGGGCTGCGTCCACTGTTACAGAGCTGCCGCCTCCCGCCTCCAGCTCCGCAATCCGTTCCAGGATCTCGCCGTATGCCGGCAGAGTGGTCTCGCTGGAGATGTCGCCGGGAGCCTTCGGAGCCGCCTCCACAACGAGAGTGAAGTTGGTCGTGCCTACCACCTTCCCAGCAGACAGGATGGAAAGCTCGCACTCGGTATTTCCAGCCACAGCTGTCATCTGCACATCGCAATCGACCTCCACCACATTCTGCGAGATCGTACCGCTGAAAGAGAATGTGTTGCCATCGGGCTTTTTACCGTTCATCACAGCCGTTGCGCCGTCGGGGATCGTCCATCGTTGGTTGGACTCGACGAGCGTAAACTGGAACTGCCACAGGCTGTCAAACTGCGATACAGGGATGCACACCCTCGGCCCACCACCGAGCCACAGGGTTATACTGGCCATACTTGTGTCGCGCGGGCGTGTTCTTCCCCGAAGGGGAAGATATAATCTTTTTTTTGTCTTTGTCATTGTCTTTGTCTTTTTGGCTTTCGTTGGGTTTCGGTGGGTTAACTTGGGTTTCGGTGGGTATTGTTGGGTTTTTCGGCCTGCCTCCCTTGGCACCGTTTTCCCGCTGTTTCAGGAGGAATGCCGCCTCTCGGTCAATATTCAACTTCGCCGTGGGCCAGAGTATCCGCTCGTTGCCGAGGAGCTGAGGCTCTGTCTCCTGCCGTGCGTAAAGCAGCATGGCAATGAACAGACGCCCCTTCTCCGCGTCTGACAGCGGTTCAATGGCTTCTGCGAAATCTGTAAAGATCTTCAGGTACTCCATAGAACCACACCCCGATCAAAACGTAGTTTCGCCGTCTTCGTCGTCGATCTCGTCGAACCCGTCTGCGCCGACGTCCACCGCCTTGCCGGCCGGTCTATAACCACCGTATGTCGCCGGGTCGCTTCCTTCCCGTTTACTGTCGGCAAAGTAGACATTGTCAGCAATGACCTCAGCACTGCGGCGCTTGTTGCCGTCCCGATCTGTCCAGTCGCGCATCTGCAGCCGGCCCTCCACCACGGCCATACGGCCCTTGGTGAAGTGTTTGGCAACAAATTCAGCAGTGGACCGCCAGGCGACCACGTCGATGAAATCGGTCTCCTTCTCGCCGCCCTGGGTCTTGTGGTCCCGATCAACGGCCACAGCGAAACTGGTCACGGCAGTGCCGCTCTGTGTGCGCCGTAATTCGGGATCCCGGGTAAAGCGGCCCATAATAATGATTTTATTGAGCATCCGGTGTCCTCCTTATAAGTAAGATTTTCCAAAGTGCTGACGGAATTGATCTTCCGTCCAGTTTTGCTCTTGCATGGCTTTCAGTTGACCGTACCGCCGCAGGCGCTGTAAAGCCTTCACACCTGTCGGTTTTCCGCTATGGATAAACTCATGACATCGGGGGCAAAGCGCCACCACAAGGCCATATTTTTCCGACAGTTTCCGTCCAGACGTGCCGGGGATCAGATGGTGATGGGCCATTTGGCCCTCGATGCCGCACCGATGGCAGCGCTCCGGCGTCTCGTAGAACTTCACGCCGTTGCCCTCCTTCCGTAGCGGCCAGCGGCCACAGACCAGCGAACATTGCCCTTCTGAGTGGTCCACTCCAGGTTATCGGCGGCGTTGTTGGTCACGTCAAAGTCCAGGTGATTGACCACATCACAGCCTGGCGCCTTCGGCAGAAACACCGTCGCCACCAGCCGATGGACGAACAGGCGCCGCTTGACGTTATTCCGGCTCAAGGTCACCCGGCCGTAGCCCAACGAATTGACCTGCGGACGGAGCACGCGCCCAGGGTGGCCCGGTCTGTCAAGTGATTTGACTTGCCCCGTATTGCTGATGATATACAGTCCCTCGAACTCGGGAACGGGCATCCAGATCTCACTCATGACCACGCCCCCATTTCTCGATCAGCAGGGATTGTTCCCGTTCGGACAAGGTCTCAATACCCTGCTCCTTACAGTCGGCCACAACCAACTCAATCAGACGTGACATCTGTTCTGTGTCATAGTCGGAGCTGCCAAAAAAACAGCGGATATTGTGATACCCCTGTACCGTCCTGCACGGGCCGAGATCTTCGATCATACGGCCCAGATGCCCTCGGCACCAGATGTCCTCCCAAGCTTCTATACGGTCTTCCTTTACCGGGACGACCTCATAGTTTCCGGCCACATCCGGGATATAAGCCCGGTAGATCTCGGTCGGAGTAATCCGCAGTTTGGCAGCGAGTTGCCCGGCCAGTTCCCAGAAGTAAGCGTTTGCGTTCAAACTCCGCTTCTTCTCTCGGAGTGCCAGTGTCCGTGTCTTACCGTCCGTCAGTTTGTTGCAGATCTCCGTTGCAGCCTGCGGCTCACGGACGCGGAACGATATGTAAAAGCCGTCGCTCTGCCGCGCCCAGGTCGCTTTGTCAACTGTCAAAGTCTGCATGGGGCCACCTCCCTTCCCGCAGACATGCCGCCAAATAATACAGGCGGGGCAAATAGCCTTCTGCGATCCATTCCCAGTCGTATTCAACGGGATGAAAAGACAGCCGGGTGGGATCAATAGGCCGCAGCCAGTTCCCGTAATCGTCCACCTCCAGGCGATAGGCGACGATCTGAAGCTTTTTCCCTGTGGCGAACATCTCCACCTGGGACTGCATCCAATAAGCTCTGGAGACCGCGAAACAGTCCTTGCCGTAGGTCTTGACCTCGTAGACGGTCTCCCTGTCCTCGCCGTCCAGATTGACCCGCAAGCGTAAATTTCTCAGCCGGATCTGGCGGTCTCGCCGTGATACGCCGATGGCGTCCAGGATCTTATGCTCAAAGGCCGTTCCCGTCCTCATGGCGTTGTTTTCGAAGTGGCTGTTGTCCAGCCCCAACTTGACCCGCCAAAACCTCTCAAAGGTCTTGGTGTCCCACCGGTTCATGACCGTGTAGGTGTCGCTGGCGCCGATCCATCCGCTTCTGTCGTGGTTATGGATCATAGCTGCATCAGCCGCTCTTCCAGCAGGGCGATCATGTCAAAGTAGGTGCTCATGAGCTTCTTGAACTGCGCATCACGCATCCCCACGCTGACCAGGATATCCGACATATCCATGCCGCGCTTCAGCAGTTCAGTCACCCTTCGCTCGATGCGGGTTTTGATGGCGTAGATGTTGCTGTTCTCGATGATGGTCTGGTCGTCCTTCGCCTTCTGGTCGTCGCTGTCCTCCTTCTGCCACAGGGAGAGTCCCAGGCCCCAGTTGATGGCCACGCATTTGACAAAGGCTCTCTGGGTGGCGTTGTGAAGGTCGCTCTGCACCGCTTTCTCAAGGGAGATGTCCTTGCTACCGTCGATCAGCGGATAGTCCAGAGTGCGGCGGTCTCCGTCGATCTCTACGAATACCCGAAGAAAAGGCAGAATACCGTTGTTCATGAACAGAAGTTCTCCGGCGTCCGTCCTATCGTTGCCAAACAGCACCTTTTCGGCGCCGTTCTCGTGGAGCAAGGCCAGACAGTCGGCCCAGTTCAAATATTCCAACTCGCCTACCTTCACCAGCTCGCCGGTGCGCTTGTCGCGCTTAAAACTGGGCTTCTTGCTGATATGGCCCGCCAGGTTGAGGGCCATCATTTCGTTAAAGGTTTTAATCATAGGTCTCTCCTATCTGCATTTGACCGTCGCACTGGACGGAATCATCGTTTTCTCTTGCGCGGCATGGCGTCACCAGTCTGATGATCGGCTCGCCATCCCACTTCTTGTTGAACATCTTGCAGGCCACGTATTTTTTGGCCCAGTCAGATGCCGCGCTTTGGGTTTCTCCATAAATGCGGCATTTGCGATATGTCCTGTTGTATCGGTGAATAACAAGGTTTCTGCACTCGCCGCAGCGGCGATTCTCTTTTTTCCCGAAAACCTTGTGCATGAGCTCAATCTTCCGGATGGCCATATCACACCTCGATCTGATATTCGTCCTTGAGCACCTTGCGGATATCGTGGACGGTGATGTAGCCGTCGGTCACCGCTCTGGCCTGGTCTGCCACTCGCTCCATGAGGGAGCAGAGCTGATCCGTGTCCCAGCCGAACTTGTCCACCAGGACATACAGAACGATTTCCAGCGCATGAGCAGCGCCATCATTCTGGGCAGCGGTCAAGGCGGCGGCGTACTCCGGGATTGACTTGGGGAGATGCTTAACGGGTTTCAAGCAATCCCCTCCAATCCTTAATCGACACACCATCGGCCATGTCGTCAATGGCGTCCTCTTCCTCGCTGGTCAAACTGTCAAGCAACATCCGCACTCGGACCGACAGATCATGCCAGCAATCTGGGCACAGCCGCTTGTCGGGCCGATGCCACCCAGAGCAGAGTTGGCCGCGTACAATGTTGTCGCACCGCTTCATCTCCTCCAGGTCGTCACTACCGCAATAGGGGCAGCAATACACCGTCTCGTCCGGCTGTGTCCCGTGGTAGCGATATACTCGTACCGGAGGCTCGGAGGTTTCCTCATTGCAGTTGTTACAAATCCATCGTCTTGTCATATTTCCTCCTTGCATTCCACGCCCCTATGTGATAAAATAAAGACGTGATATGGTTCGACAAACTCATCACACCGCCTCGCCGGAGCTGCTACTCCGACGGGGCACTTTTTATTTGCGCTCACTGCTTGTCCACCACCTCAATAAAGCGGACAAACGCCCAGGACACCGTCGCGGTGCCGATGATGATCATGATGTAAGCGAGAGTGCTCATTCAGATGCCCCCTCCCTCATTGCAGTTTTATAGGGTTGTAGGGGTCTGTAATATCCCACCCCTCCCACTTTTCCAGCATCTCATCCAGCGCTTGTGGCCGGACTTTGTACTGTCCGAATTTCAGCATCGGCAGCAATCCAGATTTCCTGAGGTCGTGAGCTGCGCCAACATTGACATGCAGCAGTTCCGCAACCTCCGGAACCGTTAACAGCCGAGGCAGATCTTTTACGTTTTCCATGGTCCCTCCTGTTTTTGTTGCAAATCACCATAGAAGTACACTTATAGTGTACTTTCTGGGTAAAAAATAAAACTTACGGGCACTCCGTAATACTCAGCCAGAGAAACCTTTACCTCATCACGGGGGTTTCTTTGTCCGAGTTCGTACATTGCCAGCGTAGATACGCTGATATTAGTGGCTGCAGCGACTTCCTCCCTGGTTTTTGAACCTCGGAGATTAATCAGACGTCGCCCATTTCCAGCTACATCATAGACCATATTTTTCACCTCCCCTCTGTGCACTTTAAGTGTACTACCGCAATTTCAATTTGTCAACACTTTAAGTGAATTTTCTCTTGCAATATTTCACTTTCCGTGATACCATGTAATCAAAGAGGTGATAACGATGAATTTTTCTGACACTCTTACCTTTCTTCGCAAACGTGAAGGTTTGTCCCAACAGGAATTGGGAGAAAGAATTGGCGTTGCAAAAAGCACCGTCAGTATGTATGAGAGAGATGAACGAAAACCAAGCTACGAAATGTTGGAGGCTATCGCAGATTATTTCAATGTTGACATGGATTTTCTGACTGGAAAATCTGACGTGGAGCGCAGATATACGTTTCCCCCCACTATCCCTCCTGGATTTCAGCCAATGCCATCTTTCCGCATGGTCCCCCGCATTGGCCGAATCGCCTGCGGCGAGCCTATCACAGCCGAGCAGAACATAGAGGACTACGATCCAGTGCCGGATTTCATCAAGGCTGACTTCACCCTTGCCTGCAAGGGCGACAGCATGATAAACGCCCGGATCTTTGACGGTGACATTGTGTGCATCTCCCAGAGTAGCGAAGTACATAGTGGTGATATTGCCGCCGTGCTGGTGGACAGTGAAGATGCCACCTTGAAGCGTGTACGGCTCTTTGCGGATCACATCATCCTGGAGCCAGAAAATCCCATGTATAAGCCCATGTCCTTCTGGAATGAAGACATGAATAAGGTGCGGATTATTGGTAAAGCCACGCACTTCATCAGTGCGGTGAGGTAAAAGATAGGAGGAGAAAACTATATGAAAAGGACCATTATATTCTTGCTCGCGTTTGTTATTTGCTTTTCTTTCGTCGCTTGCGGGGGAAAAGCGCAGGGCGACACTGTCTTCGGTAAAGAGGTCATCGTCGAAGATGTAATGAACGGCCCAAAAACACAGGTGATCGGGAAATCTGCCTACATTTCCATCACGCCGGAAGAATTTCAGTCTATGACTGATGAACAGCTTACCGAGATTTGCAATGCTGTAAAAGAGATGGACTACAACTGGTTTACGGTGGATTGTGGCGACGGTACCGGCATTGTATTTCCCGGTTGCAAGCCGGTTGGTGCCATATACTGTCAGCTGTCTGATGGCAGAGGCGCTGGAGAAACCATTAAACTCGTTTGGCCGACAGAAAACGGCTATACTTGGGAAGACCTTGACGAATAAAAAAACGACCGCCCCGGTCTCGCACACCGGAGCGGTCAGTGTAAACACCCACACCACATCACACAGGGGGTAGTCTACCTATTTATGGTAGCATACCCCCTCCGAAAAAGCAAGGAGAAAGAATGGCAAAAAAAGTCTTAACATACAAGCGCGGGAACCTCTGGGCCTTTCGCTTCGAGGGTGCCAGCGTTGGCGGAAAGCGCCAGTGGATCAGCCGGAGCGGTTTTCCCTCTGAGGACGATGCCTATACCGCTGGACTGGCGGCACATAATGAATACCAGAACACCGGCTTGAATGTCAAGCCGTCAGAGATCAGCGTTGCCGACTTCCTCGACCTGTGGCTCCAGGACTATTGCGATGTCAACCTAAAGGCCACGACGGTCATCAATTACCGAAAGCGGGTCAACAATCTAATTAAGCCAACCATCGGGCGGTATAGACTGCGAGCTGTTCAGACCAACACTTTGCAGAAGCTCATTGACAGTCTCTTCAATCAAGGCTACAGCCGGAACTCCCTGGCCTGTATAAAGGGAATCCTATCTAAGTCATTCAAGTACGCCAAAAAGAACGGCTTTATCCGAGAGAATCCCATGTATGAGGTGGATATGCCTCTGCACAACGCCGTCCCGAAGGTCAAGTCACGGAAGAAAGAGCGAGTATATATCCCGCCCAACACAATCAAGGCCATCTTTGAACGATACCCCGTAGGAAGCACCGCCCACCTTCCCCTGATCCTCGGTTATCGTTGTGGTTTGCGGCTGGGAGAGGTATTTGGTCTACAGTGGCAAGATATTGATTTCAAAAACAAAACATTGACGGTACGGCGTCAGATCCAACTCCAAAACCGGGAAGAAAAAGTGACACCGAATATGGCCAGAAAGAAACAGCGCACATTGTACTTCTCCCCTCCCAAATACAATTCGGTACGGACTATTGCCGTTGACGCCGACACCATGGAGCTGCTCCGCAAGACAAAGAAATCTCAGGCGGAGAACCAGTTGTATTATGGAGGATACTATATCCGATGTTATATGACCCCGGAGCGAAACTCCCCCGACGACCCAGAGCCGCTCGTATTGAACACTGACGGTAATGGCGAAGAGATCTTCCCTGTGCTCCGCAACCAAGATGGGTCACCGGTTCGCCCCACCATAATAACTGATGTCTGCCGCGTGCTGCATGGGTGGTCCACCATACAGAAAAATGGCGTCCGTAAACGTGTCCAGGACCCGAATCCCATCTGCTCGGATTTCGACTTCCACAGCCTGCGTCATACTCACTGTACTGACCTTCTTGTGTCTGGTGTCGATCCGAAGTCTGTCCAGCTACGTCTGGGCCACAAGGACATCAAAACCACACTGAATATCTATGACCACATTACCGAAGAGCGGAAAGAACGCACCGCCGAAAAAATAGATCAGCTCTATGCTGCAGAATGAGACTGTACACAAAAAGACTGTACACATTTCGCGCGATGTGTACAAAATGTGTACAGTCTCCCTTTTTTGCCTGTTCTGGGGCTGTTTTTCAGCGGTCAAAAACCAGCCGAAAATCCCGCAATCCCTTTATTTACAAGCCTCTTCCACGGCGACGGCCACGGCCACGGTGGCGCCCACCATGGGGTTGTTGCCCATGCCCAGGAAGCCCATCATCTCCACGTGGGCGGGCACGGAGGAGGAGCCGGCGAACTGGGCGTCGGAATGCATGCGGCCCATGGTGTCGGTCATGCCGTAGCTGGCGGGGCCGGCAGCCATGTTGTCCGGATGCAGGGTACGGCCGGTACCGCCGCCGGAGGCCACGGAGAAGTACTTCTTGCCCTGCTCGATGCACTCCTTCTTGTACGTGCCGGCCACAGGGTGCTGGAAGCGGGTGGGATTGGTGGAGTTACCGGTGATGGACACGTCCACGCCCTCGCTGTGCATGATGGCCACGCCCTCGCGGACGTCATCGGCGCCGTAGCAGCGGACGTTGGCCCGCTCGCCCTCGCTGTAGCGGATCTCGCGGACGATCTTCAGCTCACCGGTGTAGTAGTCAAACTGAGTCTGCACGTAGGTGAAGCCGTTGATGCGGCTGATGATCTGGGCGGCGTCCTTGCCGAGGCCGTTCAGAATGACGCGCAGAGGCTCCTTGCGGGCCTTGTTGGCGTTCTTCACGATGCCGATGGCGCCCTCGGCGGCGGCGAAGGACTCGTGGCCGGCCAGGAAGGCAAAGCACTTGGACTCATCGCTGAGCAGCATGGCGCCCAGATTGCCGTGGCCCAGGCCGACCTTGCGGTCCTCGGCCACAGAGCCGTCGATGCAGAAGGCCTGGAGGCCCACGCCGATCAGCTTGGCGGCCTCGGCGGCGGTCTTCACGCCGGACTTGATGGCGATGGCTGCGCCCACGGTGTAGGCCCAGCAGGCGTTCTCAAAGCAGATGGGCTGGATGCCCTTGACGATCTCATAGGGATCGAAGCCCTTGGCCTGGCAGATCTCCCGGCACTCCTCTACGGAGCCGATGCCGTACTGGGCGAGGACGCCGTTGATCTTGTCGATTCTTCTCTCGTAACTTTCAAACAGAGCCATTCTCTCGTCCTCCTCCCTTATTCCTGGCGCGGGTCGATATACTTCGCCGCGCTGTCAAACTGGCCGTAGCGGCCGGTGGCCTTCGTCAAAGCGGTCTCGGCATCGTCGCCCTTCTTGATGAAGTCCATCATCTTGCCCAGGCTGACGAACTCATAGCCGATGATCTCGCCCTCGGCGTTGAGGGCCAGGCGGCTGATATAGCCCTCGGCCATCTCCAGATAGCGGGGGCCCTTCTCCCGGGTGGCGAACATGGTGCCGATCTGGGAGCGCAGGCCCTTGCCCAGATCCTCCAGAGAAGCGCCCACGGCCAGGCCGTTCTCGGAGAAGGCGGACTGGGTGCGGCCATAGACGATCTGCAGGAACAGCTCCCGCATGGCGGTGTTGATGGCGTCGCACACCAGGTCGGTGTTCAGCGCCTCCAGAATGGTCTTGCCGATGAGGATCTCGGAGGCCATGGCGGCGCTGTGGGTCATGCCGGAGCAGCCGATGGTCTCCACCAGAGCCTCCTCGATGACGCCGTTCTTCACGTTCAGCGTCAGCTTGCAGGCGCCCTGCTGCGGCGCGCACCAGCCGATGCCGTGGGTGAAGCCGGAGATGTCACCTTGGCCTGGACCCATTTGCCCTCCTCGGGAATGGGAGCCGGACCGTGATATGCGCCCTTGGCCACAGGACACATGTGCTGGACTTCAGTCGTATAGATCATAATGACGATGTTCCTTTCTATCGTATTTTTCCATAAAACCGCTAAAAAATTATATCAGATGCTGCCCACGATTGCAAGCAAACGGGCCGATTTCCCAAACCTTACCGGGCCACAAAGCCGATCTTCCGCTGGACCTTGCTGAGCGTCCTGTTGGCCAGGGCCTGGGCCCGCTGGGCGCCGGTGCGGTACACGCTCTCCAGGTACGCCTTGTCCTTCATGATCCGCTCCGACTCCTCCCGGATGGGCCGGAACAGCTCCACCACCGCTTCGCCTACGGCGGGCTTGAACACGCCGTAGCCCTGTCCGGCGAACTCTGCCTCGGCCTCCTCCAGCGCTTTCCCGGTGGCGGCGCAGTAGATGGTCAGCAGATTGGAGATGCCGGGCTTGTTCTCCTTATCGAAGCGCACAGCCGTCTCGCAGTCCGTCACGGCCCGCTTGAATTTCTTCATGATGATCTCCGGCGGATCCATCAGATTGACGCAGCCGTCGGGCGCGGACTTGCTCATCTTGGAGGCTGGATCATCCAGGGACATGATGCGTGCGCCCATTTTCGGAATGAAGGGCTCCGGCAGCACGAAGGTTTCGCTGTAGACGCCGTTGAAGCGGACGGCGATATCCCGGGTCAGCTCCACGTGCTGCTTCTGGTCCTCGCCCACCGGCACCAGGTCGGCCTGGTACAGCAGGATATCCGCCGCCATCAGCACCGGGTAGGTGAAAAGGCCGGCGGTGATATTGTCGGCGTGCTGCTGGGATTTGGCCTTGAACTGGGTCATGCGGCTCAGCTCACCGAACTGGGTATAGCAGCCCAAAATCCACGCCAGCTCCGCGTGCTGGGGCACGTGGCTCTGGATGAACATGATGTTCTTCTCCGGGTCCAGGCCGCAGGCGATATACTGGGCCAGCTGGGCCACGGAGCGGCGGCGCAGCAGGGCCGGATCCTGCCGGACCGTGATGGCGTGCTCGTCCACGATGCAGAACAGGCAGTCATAGTCATCCTGCAGAGCCACCCAGTTCCGGATCGCCCCCATATAGGACCCCAGCGTCAGTTCGCCGGAGGGCTGGATACCGCTGAAGATGCGTTTCTTTCTCTCCTCCATTCTCTCACACTCCTTTCGGACACGTCAAAAATATTGATTTATTTTACCACCCTTTGACGCTCATTGCAAGGAAGGGTTGATTCATTGTTGACATTTTTGCAGGATAAAATATAATATATGCGTGATTTTTTTGCTTCATACAGGAGGATTTGCAAATGTCTGTGGATCATACCTATTTCGCCGAGATGGAGGCCAGGATCCCCCACGGAAAGGTGCGCACCCGCTTCGCGCCCTCTCCCACCGGCTACATGCACGTGGGCAACCTGCGCACGGCTCTCTATACCTGGCTCATCGCCCGGGGCAACGACGGCACATTCATCCTGCGCATTGAGGATACCGACCAGGGCCGTCTGGTGGACGGCGCGGTGGACGTGATCTACCGCACTATGGCCGAATGCGGCCTGACCCACGACGAGGGCCCCGACGTAGGCGGCCCCGTGGCCCCCTATATTCAGTCCCAGCGGCGTGACACCTACGGCCGCTACGCCCACCTGCTGGTGGAGCTGGGCCACGCTTATTACTGCTTCTGCGAGAAGACCGAGTCCGAGGAGGACAGCGGTGATTTCGGCCGGGCTGCCGATCCCTGCCGCAGCCTGTCCCCGGAGCAGGTGCAGGCCAATCTGGACGCCGGCATGCCCTACGTGATCCGGCAGAAGATCCCCACGGAGGGCACCACCACCTTCCACGACGCCATCTTCGGCGACATCACCGTGGAAAACAGCACCCTGGACGACCAGGTGCTGCTGAAGCGGGACGGTCTGCCCACCTACAACTTCGCCAATGTCATCGACGACCACCTGATGGGCATCACCCACGTGGTTCGGGGCAGCGAGTATCTGGCCTCCGCGCCAAAGTATAACCTCCTCTACGAGGCCTTCGGCTGGGATGTCCCCACCTACGTCCACTGTTCCCCCGTCATGCGGGACGCCCAGAACAAGATGTCCAAGCGCCACGGCGATCCCAGCTATGAGGATCTGAAGGCCCAGGGATATCTGACCGAGGCGATCCTCAACTACGTAGCCCTGCTGGGCTGGAGCCCCAAGGGTGAGCTGGCGGAGCAGGAGATCTTTTCTCTTCCCGCGCTTGTAAAGGCATTTGACATGACAGGTATCTCCAAGTCCCCCGCCATCTTTGACCGGGCCAAGCTGGACCATTTCAACGCCGTCTATCTGCGCAATCTCTCGCCGGAGGGCTTTCACAAGGTCGCTCTCCCCTATATCCGCCAGGCCGTCAAGGGCGAGCAGTTCGACACAGCCGCCATCGCCTCGCTGCTGCAGGCCCGCTGTGAGAAGCTGACGGATATCCCGGAAAAGCTGGATTTCTTCGACGCTCTTCCGGCGTATGACATTGACTTCTTTACCAACAAGAAGTCCAAAACCAACCCCGAGATCTGCCGGTCCATGCTCCGGGCAGCCATCCCCGTGCTGGCAGCGCTGCCGGAGTGGACCGCCGACGCCATCCACGACGCGCTGATCGACCTGGCCGCCCGGCTGGAGGTAAAGAACGCCACGCTGATGTGGCCGGTGCGGATCGCCGCCGCCGGCAAGCTGGTGACTCCCGGCGGCGCTGTGGAGATCTGCCAGATTCTGGGCCGTGAGGAGACCCTGCGGCGCCTGGAGGCGGGTCTTGCCAAGCTGGAGGCATAGCGCTTCGCTTGACGCTCCTCTCTTGTGATTTTCACCTTCGAAAGGATTGGCTATATGCGTGAAAGTGTAATGAATATTCCCGAAATCTTCGGCAGCATGGTCTTCAGCGAGGACCAGATGCGGCAGCGGCTGAGCCCGGAAATCTATGCCGCCTGGAAATCCTGTATTGTCCAGGGCACCCAGCTGGACCGTTCCATTGCCAACGAGATCGCCGGCGCCATGAGGGATTGGGCCGTGGAAAAGGGCGCGACCCACTATACCCATTGGTTCCAGCCCATGACCGGTTATACTGCCGAGAAGCACGACAGCTTCATCTCTCCCGACGGCAATGGCCGGATCATCATGGAGCTCAGCGGCAAGGAGCTGTCCCGGGGCGAGACGGACGCCTCCAGCTTCCCCTCCGGCGGTCTGCGGGCCACCTTTGAGGCCCGGGGCTACACCGCCTGGGACCCCACCTCCTTCGCCTTCATCAAGGACAGGACCCTCTATATCCCCACTATCTTTTGCTCTTACAGCGGCGAGACGCTGGATAAGAAGACCCCTCTCCTGCGCTCCATGCGGGAGCTGGACCGCCAGTGCGTGCGTATTCTGCACCTGTTCGGCAACACGCAGGTCCAGCACGTGACGCCTCAGGTGGGTCCGGAGCAGGAATACTTCCTGGTCGACCGGGCCATGTACGAGCGGCGGGAGGATCTGAAGCTGTGCGGCAGGACCCTGTTCGGCGCCAAGCCCCCCAAGGGACAGGAGCTGGACGACCACTACTACGGCGCCATCAAGCCCCGTGTCGCCGCTTTTATGCATGAGCTGGACACTGAGCTGTGGAAGCTGGGCGTACCCGCCAAAACGGAGCACAACGAGGTGGCTCCCTCACAGCATGAGCTGGCCCCTGTCTATTCCGACGCCAACTCCGCCTGCGACTACAATCAGCTGACCATGGAGATGCTGAAAAAGGTGGCCGCCCGCCATGATCTGGTCTGTCTGCTCCACGAGAAGCCCTTTGCCGGCGTCAACGGCAGCGGCAAGCACGACAACTGGTCCCTGGCCACCGACACCGGCGAAAACCTCCTGAAGCCGGGCCGCACCCCCAGCCAGAACGCCCAGTTCCTGCTGTTTCTGGCCGCCTTTATCAAGGGCGTAGATGAGTATCAGGACATGCTGCGCTGCTGCGTCAGCTACCCCGGAAACGACCACCGTCTGGGCGGTAACGAGGCGCCTCCTGCCATCGTCTCCGTGTTCCTGGGTGATGAGCTGACAGCCATTATCAACGCTATCGTCAGCGGCGAGAGCTATGTAGACGTGACCAAACGGCGGCTGGAGATCGGTGTGGACACCCTGCCGGAGATCCCCCAGGACACCACCGACAGAAACCGCACCTCCCCGTTGGCGTTTACCGGCAACAAGTTTGAGTTCCGTATGCTGGGCTCCTCCCAGTCAGTGGCCAGCCCCAACGTGGTGCTCAACACCGTGATGGCGGAGGAGCTGAGCCGTTTTGCCGATCTGCTGGAGCAAGCCGCGGATTTCCAGTCCGATTTGCAGGATCTCATCCGCTCCACCTTCCGGGATCATCAGCGGATCATCTTCAACGGCAACGGCTACGGCGCCGAGTGGGTCCTGGAGGCCCAGCGCCGGGGACTCAGCAATCTGCGGGACACGGTGGATTGTATGCCCGCCTACATCGACCCGAAAAACGTGGATCTCTTCACCCGCCACGGCATCTTCAGCTTCAAGGAGATGCATGCCCGCTATGAGATCCACCTGGAGAACTACTGCAAGATCACCTCTATCGAGGCCAGCACGCTGCTGGATATGACACTGCGGCATATCCTGCCCGCTGTGTTCCGCTACAGCAACTCCCTGACAGAGGGCGTACGGCAGCAGGAGGCCGGGTGCTTCCCGGTCTCCCAGGCGCAGAAGCGGCTGTTCCAACAGCTCAACGAGAAGGCGGACGCGCTGTTCAAGACCTGCGAGAACCTCCAGAAGGCGCTGGACGACGCCCCCGCGTTGGACGGCGGCATCGAATCAGCCCGTTACTTCCGGGATCAGGTGGCGCTGTATATCCGCCGGGGCGGCGAGCTCATCAACCAACTGGAGGTTATCACCGCTGCCGATTCCTGGCCCTACCCCACCTACGCCGATATCCTCTTCAGCGTTTGAATGATTACACAGAAAAAGAGGCCGCGGAAACGATGTTTCCGCGGCCTCTTTCTCTGTTTTCAGAACAGGCTGACCTGACTGGTCTCCGCCCAGCCGCCGAAGGCGCCAAGGGCCTTCAGCTGCTCGATATGGGTCTTGGAGAGCTTGCTGCAGCAGTCAGCAAACTCCTCAATGGAGATAAAGGTCTTACCGGTCCGCCGTTCCACCGTATCCAGCGCCGCGCTCTCGCCCAGCCCGTGGACCGACACGAAGGGCGGCAGCAGGCCTTTCTCCGTGATGAGGAACCGGGTGGCATCGGAGCGCATGATGTCGATGGTTTCGAAGTGGAAGCCCCGGAGATAGAACTCGTAACAGACCTCCAGCGTCACCAGCAGGTTCTGCTCCACGTCGGTGGCGTCCTTGTTGTTCTCGATCTCCCGGATCTTCTTCTTTACCGCGTCGATTCCGGCGCAGCAATACTCGGCGTCAAACGCCTTGGCCCGGACCGTAAAGAAGGCGGCATAGAAGGCCAGCGGCCTGTGCACCTTGAACCAGGCAATCCGGAAGGCCATCATCACGTAAGCCACCGCGTGGGCCTTGGGGAACAGATAGCCGATCTTGGCCAGAGAATCCGTGTACCACTGGGGCACCTTGTGCTGGCGCATCTTTTCCTCCCACTGGGGCCAGCTGCTCTCTACCCCCTTCTTGACCTTGCCCTTTCGGACGGATTCCATGATTTTGAAGGACATCTTCGGGTCCATGCCCATGCGGATCAGGTAGAGCATGATGTCGTCGCGGCAGCCCACCGTCTCCAGAACGGAGGCAGTCCCGCCGACAATCAGCTCCCGGGCGTTGCCCAGCCACACGTCGGTACCGTGGGAGAAGCCGGACAGGCGCACCAGCGTGTTGAAATTCCGGGGGTGGGTATCAATCAGCATACCGCGGGTAAAGCGGGTGTTGAACTCCGGGATGGCCACGGCTCCGGTAGGACCCAGAATGGGATCATCCTCATAGCCCAGCACCTTGGAGCTGGTGAAAATGCTCATGGTGTCGGGGTCGTCCAGAGGGATCTCCCGGGCGTTGACCCCCGTGAGGTTCTCCAGCATGCGGATCATGGTGGGATCATCGTGACCCAGCATATCCAGCTTCAGGAGGTTGTCCTCCATGCAGTGATATTCAAAATGGGTGGTGCGCTGGTCGGAGGTGGGGTCGTCCGCCGGGTGCTGGACCGCAGTGAAATCCTCCACGTCCATATCCTCCGGCACCACCACCAGCCCGCCGGGATGCTGCCCCGTGGTGCGGCGCACGCCCTCGCAGCCCTTGGCCAGACGGTCCAGCTCCGCCGTGCCGAAGTCCAGGCCGTTCTCCTCCTTGTATTTCAGCACGAAGCCCTTGGCCGTCTTCTCCGCCAGCGTACCGATGGTACCGGCGCGGAACACCTGACTCTCGCCAAACATCTCGATGGCGTGGCGGTGGGCCCGGGCCTGGTACTCGCCGGAGAAGTTCAGGTCGATGTCCGGCACCTTGCCGCCGCCGTAGCCCAGGAAGGTCTCAAAGGGGATGTCAAAGCCGTCCTTGACCAGCGGCGTACCGCAGTGAGGGCAGACCTTGTCGGGCATATCGGCGCCGCAGCCGTATTCGCCGCTCTCGTCAAACTCCGTGTACTTGCATTTCGGGCAGCGGTAGTGGGGCGGCAGGGAGTTGACCTCCGTAATGCCGGACATATAGGCCACCAGAGAGGAGCCCACAGAACCCCGGGAGCCCACCAGATAGCCGTTTTCCAGGCTTCTCTGCACCAGCTTCTGGGCCGACATATAGACCACATCGTACTTGCCCAGAATGCCGCCCAGCTCCACGTTCAGCCGGTCCACGATCAGTTGGGGCGGATTGTCCCCGTACAGCTCGTGGCACTTGTCCCAGACCCGCTGATTCAGCTCCTGTTCCGAATTGTCCAGCCGCGGCGGGAACAGCTGCCCCGGCGGCAGCAGCTCGATGACCTCCACCTGGTCGGCGATCCGGCGGGGGTTGTCCACCACCACCTCATGGGCCTTCTCCTCACCCAGATAGGCAAACTCCTCCAGCATCTCGTCCGTGGTCTTGAAGTACAGGGGGAGCTTCTCGTTGGCGTTGGGGAATTTCTTGCTGGCCAGGAGGATATGGCGATAGATCTCGTCCTCCGGGTCCAGGAAGTGGACGTCACCGGTGGCGCAGACCGGCTTGCCCAACTCCTCGCCCAGCCGCACCACGGTGCGGTTAAAATTCCGCAGCTCCTCCTCCGACCGGACGGCGTCGCTGCGGAGCATAAAGGCGTTGTTGCACAGGGGCTGGATCTCCAGATAGTCGTAGAAGGAGGCGATCCGCTTCAGCTCCGCCCAATCCTTGTGTCCGTCGGTGACAGCGCGGAACAGCTCGCCCGCCTCGCAGGCCGAGCCGATAATCAGCCCCTCCCGGTACTGCACCAGGTCGGACTTGGGGATGATCGGCACCTTCCGGAAATGCTCCATATTGGATTTGGAGATCAGCTGATAGAGATGCTTCAGCCCCAGCTTGTTCTTCGCCAGCAAAATGATATGCTTGGGCCGGCGGTTCATGGTGCCTCCCCGCTGCCGCAGCTTCATCATCTCGCCGTTGATCTGCTGCAGGCGGGAAATACCCAGCTCCTTTCGCATCCGGTCAAAGAACGGAAACAGCATGTAGCCCACCATGGCCGCGTCGTCGCTGGCCCGGTGGTGCTGGAAGGCGGGCAGATCCAGATGCTCCGCCACGATATCCAGCTTGTATTTGTGCAGCTCCGGCAGCAGGTTCTGGGCCAGGATCAGCGTATCCACGTAGGTGGGGTCAAAGGAGAGCCCGGCCTCCGCGCAGGCCCTCCGGATAAAGCTGACGTCGAACTCGGCGTTGTGGGCCGCCAGCGGGCGTCCGTTGACAAAGCGAAGGAAGCTCTCCAGCGCCTCCTTGGGCTGGGGCGCGTCCGCCAGCATGCGATCGGTGATGCCCGTCAGGCTGATGATCTCCGACGTCAGATGGCGGTTGGGATTCACAAAGGTCTGAAACCGCTCCGCGATCTCACCGCTGCGCAGAACCACCGCGCCGATCTCCGTGATCGCCTCCGTATTGACGTTCAGGCCGGTGGTCTCGATGTCAAAGCAGACGATCTCATCCTCAAACGGCTGGTCCTGCTCTCCATGGACAACGATCCTGTCGTCCAGATCGTTGACGAAGTAGCCCTCCATGCCGTAAAGTATTTTTATTTTACCCTTGGCTTCATGCCAGGCGTCCGGGAAAGACTGCACCACGCCGTGGTCGGTGATGGCGATGGCGGGATGCCCCCACGCTACGGCCCGCTTGATGGCCTCCTTCGTGTTGGTCAGCGCGTCCATGTTGGACATCTGGGTGTGCAGATGGAGCTCCACGCGCTTCTCCGGCGCCGTATCCTTTCGCACCTCGTGGGAGATACGCATGATATTGACGGGGGCGATCTGAATGTCGCGGCCATCCCACGAGAGCTCCACACGCCCCTGGAGCCGCAGCCACATCCCGGGCTTGATGGCCTTTTCCAGCTGTTTGGCTTCCTTCTCGCCCATATTTTTGCGGACGGAGACAGAACTATGGTAGTCCGTCATCTCCAGATTCATCCGCCACTGACCGGGGCGCCGTGTCTCATATACCTCCAGGGCAAAGACCTTCCCCTCCACAACGATCAAACCCATTTTGGGGTTCAGGCCCTCCATGGAAATCGTCTTCCCGCGGATCGCCTTGCCCAGGATCACCTCGTCCTTGCCGGACTTTTCCTTTCCGCCGCCCGCGCCCGATGCGGTCTCAAACGTCATACGTACCTGACGCAGATCATACTGGTCCATCAGCAGATGGCGCAGAGCCTCCTGTCCCGCCTCACTCAGCGGCTCATGCACCTGGATCGCCAACTCCATGCAGCGGGTGTCCCGGTCCAGGGAGCCGCTGATGATCTGGGCCTCATGCAGGGCCAGACGCAGTTCCCTGGGGGGAACAAAGCTATCAAAAAATGTAAAAAACGGTATTTTGTCAGCCATGGATTCTCTCTCTTCTTACAGTTTTTCGATTTCTCCCATCAGTGCGTCGACAAGCTTGTCCTGCGGCATCTTGTAAAGTATTTCACCCTTACGGAAGATCAATCCCTCTCCCTGCCCGCCGGCGATGCCCACGTCGGCCGCAGCGGCCTCGCCGGGTCCGTTCACCACGCAGCCCATGACGGCCACCGTGATCGGCTTCGTGCAATCCTTCAGCCGCCGCTCCACCTCCTGGGCAATGGGGATCATGTCGTAGGCGGTGCGTCCGCAGGTGGGGCAGGCGATCAAATTCGGTCCCGTCTGGCGCAGGCCGGCGGCAGACAGGATGTCCTTGGCAGCGCGGACCTCCTCCACGGGATCGGCTGTGAGGCTGACCCGCAGGGTATCTCCGATCCCCTGGCACAGAAGGCCGCCGATGCCGATGGCGGACTTCAGAACGCCCATGGCGGGCGTGCCCGCCTCAGTGACGCCCAGGTGCAGGGGGTAATCCGTCTGCTGGTGGAGGATCTGATAGGCCCGCATATTCACCGGTACCCGGGAGCACTTCACGCTGATGCAGATATCATCAAAGCCGCAGTCGTTCAGCAGGCGGACGTGCCCCATGGCGCTCTCCACCAGGGCTTCCGCCGTGACGCCGCCGTATTTGCGCAGCAGCTCCTTTTCCAGGGAACCGCCGTTGACGCCGATGCGGATGGGGATGCCGTGCTCGGCGCAGGCGTCAGCCACGGCGCGGACCTTCTCGTGACTGCCGATGTTGCCGGGATTGATGCGGATCTTGTCCGCACCGCTCTCCACGCACTGCAGCGCCAGCTTATAGTCGAAGTGGATGTCCGCCACCAGGGGGATCTGGATCTGGCGGCGGATCTCCCCCACCGCACGGGCCGCCGCCATATCCGGCACGGCCACCCGGATGATCTCGCAGCCGGCCTCCTCCAGGCGGTGGATCTGGGCCACCGTGGCCGCCACGTCGTCCGTCCGGGTGTTGCACATGGACTGTATCGTCACCGGTGCGCCGCCGCCCACCGGCACGTTTCCCACCAAAATCTGCTTGCTCATTTCTCTTTGCCCTCTCATGTAAACAGCTTCCACACGTCCTGGAACGTCACCAGCAGCATCAGCCCCAGCAGCAGGATCAGTCCGGCATAGTGGATATAATTCTCATATTTCGCGGGAATCTGCCGCCGGAACAGCAGCATGGCCACGGCGTTGATCACCAGGAAAAAGATCTTTCCGCCGTCCAGGGCCGGCAGCGGCAGCAGGTTCATCACCGCCAGATTGACGGCGATCAGCGCGGCGAAATAGGCGATGTTCTCCACCGCGTCCCGGACGGTGGCGGACTGCTCGCCCACCTCCGTCATGGTGGACACGATGCCCACCGGGCCGCTGAGATCCTTCACCCCCGCCTCGCCGGTCAGGATCATCTGAATGCTCAGCCGCACCAGACGCACAAAATCCATGGCGTTGTTCCAGCTGTAGGCCAGCTTTTTCCCCAAGGTGGCCTCCTCGGCGCCGAAGGTGATGCCGAAGCCGTTGTAGGTGCTTCCGTCCGCTGACGTGTACTCCCGGCGCTCCATGGGAAAGTCTTTCAAGACCACCCTTTCGCCGTTTCTGCGGAGCACCAGGTCGAAGGTCCCGTCGGTATTGCGGCCCAGCAGCATCCCCACGTCGCTGAAGAGATACACCCGCTCCCCGTCGATGGAGCGGAGAGTATCCCCCACCTGCAGGCCGCTCTCCCCCTCCAGGGGACAGCCCTCGGCAAAGGACACGATGGTGGGGGTATAGAACGCCTTGGCTCCGGCGTACAGAATCAGAATGATGAGAAGTCCCGTGAGGAAATTCATACCGGCGCCGGCGGCGTAGATCAGCAGCTTTTTCCAAAAGCCCTGGTGATTCAGCGCGGTGGGGTCGTCGGAGTCTTCCTCCTCCCCCTCCATGGCGCAGAAGCCGCCGATGGGGAAAGCCCGCAGGGCATACAGGGTGTCGCCCTTCTGCTTTTTCCAGACAGCCGGTCCCATGCCGATGGCGAACTCGTTGACCCGTACACCGCAGGCCTTGGCCGCCAGGAAGTGACCCAGCTCATGGACGCCGATCAGCACGCCGAATATGAGGATTGCCGCTAAAATGTAGACCATAGAGAGTATTCCGTCCTTCAAATTACGATTTCGCGCGGCCCGGGCCGCGCGGCCTCTTACAGTATATCCGCCGGAGCAGGCGGATATTTCCCGCCCACCGGCGGAGCGTCACATCAAATGGATCCGGCTGATGATCAGCCACAGCACCGGGGCGGCGAAGATCACGCTGTCAAAGCGATCCAGCACGCCGCCGTGGCCCGGCAGCAGCTTGCCGTAGTCCTTGATGCCGAACTCACGCTTGACGGCGGAGAACACCAGATCGCCCAGTTGACCCATGGCCGCACCCACGAGGCCCAGCAGAACGCACCAGAGGATGTGCAGCTGCACCTCTGTGATAAGGAAGAAGACGATCCGAAAGATCACCATGCCCACCATACCGCCGATGAGGCCGCCCAACGCGCCCTCCACAGTCTTCTTGGGACTGACCAGCGGCGCCAGCTTGTGTCTTCCGAACGCCATACCGGCAAAGAGGGCCATGGTATCGCTGCTGAAGGCCGCCACCAGCGGGATCAGCACCATACCGCCGCCGTGCTCCAACATCCGCAGACGGAGCAGACAGGACAGGGCCAGCGGAATCACCACGCCGGAGAGCAGGATGGCGCACACGTCCACCAGGGTGAGCTCATCCTCCCTTCCATGCTCCGTCACCATGACGACGAACGTCAGCACCACCAGCGCCGCCAGCAAAAAGGGCGCCACATCGCTGATAGCAGTACCGGAAAAACGCCCGTCGCTCCACCAGACGGTGATCACGGTAAAGACGGCCGTCGTCTCGGCCAACCCCCACCAGCGCCGCGTCTTCTTCCCGCCGCAGACGGCGCTGAGCAGCTCGTGGGCGCCGATGATGCACAGGCCGCACAGCAGGGCCATCGTGGCCCACGCCGGAGCGGCCACCAGCACCGCCAGCAGGAACGGAATCCCCACCACGGCTACCAATATTCTCTGTAACATGGCTCCACTCCTCACTTGACGCCGCCGAATCTGCGATCGCGCCTCTGATATTCGATGATGGCATCATCCAATGCCTTCTCGTCAAAATCCGGCCACAGCGTATCGCAGAAATAGAACTCGCTGTAAGCGCACTGCCACAGCAGAAAGTTGCTCAGCCGCTGCTCGCCGCTGGGGCGGATGATCAGCTCCGGATCGGGAATTCCCGCGGAGTAGAGATACTTCTCAAAATTCTCCTCCGTCAGCTCCTCCCCCGCCGCGGCGCATGCCCGGGCGGCGTGGAGGATCTCATCCCGTCCGCCGTAATTCAGGCAGACGTTGGCCTGGAAGCCGTGGATATGCTCAGAGATCGCGTTGGTACGCTCCACCAGCTCCTGCAGCTCCGGGGCGATGGCGCTCAGATCCCCCAGGAAGCGCAGGCGGATCTGATCCCGTTCCATGGAGTCGATGGCCTCCAGCATATACTGCTTCAAAAGGCCCATGATGGCGGAGACCTCCTCCGCCGGACGCTTCCAGTTCTCGGTGGAAAAGGCGTACACCGTCAGATATTCCACGCCCAGATCCTTGCAGTACGTGGCGATTTTGCGGAACACCTCCGCGCCTACCTTATGGCCGGCAGTGCGCGGCAGCCCTCGCTGCTTTGCCCAACGACCGTTGCCGTCCATAATAATAGCGATATGGCGGGGAAGGCGGCTCGTGTCCACCTGCCCCGCCGTATTGTTTTTGCTCTTGTCAAACAGGCCCATCAGACCGACAGCAGTTCCTTTTCTTTGTTTTCCAGGAGCTTATCCAGCTCCTTGCAGCTGTCGTCGGTCAGCTTCTGCATGTCCTTCTCCACCATCTTCATCTCGTCCTCGGTGATCTCCGAGGCCTTCTGCTGCTTTTTGAAGTTCTCGATGGCGTCGCGGCGGATGTTGCGGATGGCCACCTTGCCGCCCTCGGCATACTTGCGGATCTGCTTGACCAGCTCCTTGCGGCGCTCCTCCGTCAGCTGGGGGAAGGCCAGACGGATGCACTTTCCGTCGTTCTGGGGGTTGATGCCCAGATCGGACTCCTGGATCGCCTTCTCAATGGACTTCAGGGCGTGGGAATCCCAGGGGGTGATCACCAGCATCCGGGGATCGGGCGAGCCGATGGCCGCGATCTGCTGAATGGGGGTGGGCGTGCCGTAATAATCCACGTTGATGCGGTTGAGCACAGCGGCGTTGGCCCGGCCGGCGCGAACGGCGGCAAAGTCGTTGGCCACAGACTCTATGCTCTTCTTCATCTTTTCCTCGTAAACTTTGTATTCATCTTTCAGCATAATGATGATTCATCCTTTCTTCCATATGGTTTCCCCGGGAAATGGATCCCCGGCCGGTGTGTCACTCTTTTACAATGGTGCCGATCTGCTCGCCGCGGATCACCCGAACGATGTTGTAGGGGTCCTTCAGGGCAAAGACCAGCACGGGGATATGGTTATCCATGGAGAGGCTGGTAGCCGTGGAGTCCATGACAGCCAGGTGCTGAGCCAGCACATCGTCATAGGTGATGGAGTCGAACTTGACGGCGTTGGCATTCTTGGCGGGGTCGGAGTCGTAGACGCCGTCGATATTCTTGGCCAGCAGGATCACGTCGGCGTTGATCTCCGCCGCCCGGAGGACAGCCGCCGTATCCGTGGAGAAAAACGGGCTGCCGGTGCCGCAGCCGAAGATGACCACGCGCCCCTTTTCCAGATGGCGAATGGCACGGGCCCGGATATAGGGCTCCGCTACCTCTCGGATCTCCAGGGCCGTCTGGACACGGACATCCACACCCTTCTGCTCCAATACGTCGGCCATTGCCATGCAGTTCATGGCTGTGGCCAGCATGCCCATGTGATCCGCTCTGGTGCGCTCAATGTAGCCCTCGCCGTCCTTGACGCCGCGCCAGAAGTTGCCGCCGCCGATGACGATGCCCACCTGGACACCCATGGCAACGCACTCCTTGATCACGTCGGCCACCTGACCCATCACGTTGAAATCCAGGCCGAAATGCTTCTCACCGGCCAGCGCCTCGCCGCTGATCTTCAGCAGCACGCGCCTATACTTGGGTTCCTGCATACGCCGCCTCCCCTTTTCATATTCCATCACATTTTACCTTATTTTTCTTCTTTTGCATAGGGGGTAAGTCAACTTTTTTCACTTTATTTTGTCGAGCCGCCACTTGCCCTCCACCAAATCTTGTATTTCCTCCGATTTGGTGTATAATTGGATCGACACTGTATACGGAGGGATCACTGTGGAACTGCGGCATGTATTCGGAAAAACCTGGGTGGCGGAGGCATCCACCGCTCTGATCGGGATCTACCGGCTGGCAGGTCCGGACGTGGTGCTGTTCGACACCGGCATTGCACGGACAGACCGGGAGGGGCTGGCAGAGCTTCTGCGGCGGGAGGGGCTGATCCCCCGCGGCATCGTCTGCACCCACGCCCACTACGACCACACCGGCAACGCCGCCTATCTCCGGCGGGAGTACGGCGCGCAGATCGCGGCCCAGGTCATTGAGGCCGGCATCGGCGCCACCCCCGAGAGCTACCGGGCCAACTACGCCCCGCTCACCTACGAGCAGTGCCGGATCTATCTGTCTGAGTCCGCCTTCCCCAGCGACGTGCTGATCGGCATCCACGATGAGCAGCTCTCCTTCTGCGGCGCCGAATTCCGCATCCTGCAGCTGCCGGGACACTCCGCCGGACAGATCGGGCTCATCACGCCGGATAATGTGGCCTATCTTGCCGACAGTCTGATGGGGCCGGAGCTGATCGCCTCCGCCAAGCTCCCCACCTCCATGTTCGTGGCCCGGGATCTGGAGACCAAACGCTCGCTGCTGGACCTCCGCTGCGATGCGTATATCGTGTCCCACAAGGACGTGGTCACCGACATCCGGGATCTCGTGGAGAAAAACATTCTCTTCTATCAGGACAGGACCCGGGATCTGCTGTCCTGCCTGGAGGACGGCATGACGGCGTCCCAGTGGCTCATGGCCTTCAGCGCCCATGTCGGGTTCCGCACACACAGCGCCTATAAGCTGTGTGTGATCGCTCGCAATTTTACGAATTTTGCGGCATATCTGGAGGACAGCGGTCTTGTGTCGGTACAGCGCGACGCCTGCGAAAAGCGGTATTACCGCATTGGGAGCGAGTGATATGGAGATACTCTATCGGGACAACTGCATCGTCGTGGCGGTGAAGCCGTCCGGCGTCATCAGCACGGACGTGCCTGGCGGAATGCCGGAGCTGGTGCGCCGGGAGCTGCAGGTCCATGAGGTCCGCACCGTGCACCGGCTGGATGCCCGGGTGTCCGGCTTGATGGTGTTCGCCCTCACCGCCGACGCGGCCTCTGAGCTCAGCCGCCAGATCCGGGACGGTCAGTTCCAAAAAGAGTACCTGGCGGTGGTACACGGCTGTCCTCCCTCCTCCGGTCTGCTGACAGATCTGCTTGGTCGGGACCGCTCCAGGCGGCGCACCTATGTCGCCCAGGCGCCCGGTAAGGACGTGCGGGAGGCAAAGCTCAACTATACTGTACTGGACGTATGTGAAGGATATTCCCTTGTCAGCATTGATCTGATCACGGGCCGCACCCATCAAATCCGGGTCCAGTTCGCCAGCCGGGGCTGGCCGGTGGCGGGCGACCGAAAATATGGGATCGGCGGCGAGGATTTCCCCATTGCTCTGTGGTCCCGGCGTCTTTCCTTCCTCCACCCGGAGCAGGGCACACCGTTGGACTTTTCCCAGCTGCCGCCCAGGGAGCAGCCCTGGGACCTGTTCTCCCGTTATCCCGAACCGTGAAGAAGGCCTCCGCCGAAGCGGAGGCCTTCTTTTACCTGTTTTTGATCCACTCGGACAGAATTTTGCCCAATCCGTTTTTAGCGGCGGTCAGGCCCTCCTCCGCGCTTCTTTTCAGGCTCTCCCGGACCTCGCCCGCCAACAGCCGCAGGCCGTCCATAATGGCGGTTCGATGCTCTTCATCGGCGCCAACCAGACTCTTCAAAAACGCCGCGCCACCGGCCAGGCCGCCGGGAAGCTCCTCCAGCGAAGTGATCGTGCCGCCCTTCGTCACCACGTCAAACATCGCCTCAATAAATGTTTCCCGTTCCTTGGGCGTCATGGAGGCCAGCCACTCCCGCAGCACGTCATCGGACAGCTTTCCCACCAGCGTCCTCTTTTCCTGGCGGATAAAGCGGTTTCCCACCACTACCCAAGACAGCGGCTCATGCTGCATGACGGCGTAATAGCTGCTGTCGATGATCTCATAGTCCTGGGCGTGCTCCATCAGGACCCCGACGATAGAGGACTCCGGGATCAGGGTATGGACCCGTCCCGCCACATGTCGGTATCCCTCCGACGACAACAGCTCGCTGCTGAAGCCGGGACCGTCGTTGTTGTAAGCCGCCGTCAGGCGGGACCTCGGTTCCTCCGGCAGGTGGGCCGCCGCCCATACGGCCAGATTGCCGCCTTTGGAGTGCCCGCCGATGCGGATGGCTCTTCCGGGACACGAGGACGCAATCTCCGCGGCATATCCCGCCGCCCGCTCCTGAGAGGGCACGGCGGACAGAAAGCTCATGTTGAAATCCTCTTTCCAGCCGATCATCGACCGGTCTGTCCCCATAAAGGCCGCAAAGACACTGTTATCGGGCAGGAGAAAGGAAACGGCTCCGAACTGCATCTCCCGGGCCTCGTCGTGGATGGACTCATAGGCAAACATCGCCACATCGGCAAAACGCCGGCTGGCGGCCATCTGCTTCATCACATAAGCATAGTCCAGCGTGGAAAGGCCTTTCTGCTCGGTCTTTTGACCCAAAGCGGCACAAACCTGCGGCATGGGAACGGCGCTTGCCGGATTCCGAGCCGTCAGCTCCGGCAGGGAGGCGAAATCGATGTAGGAAATGACGCAGAGCAGCAGATTATCCACCTCGTTGAACGGGTCCTGGGCAAAGGTCAGGTCTCCCCGCCAGCGGAGATAATCCACCGCGTTGGTGCTCTTTTCGCTCACTTTAGTCACCTCTTTCTGCCTACTATTGTATCAATATTTTTGTCAAACCATGCTGACAATAGTTGCCAGATCACCGCAAAAGGACGGGCGCAAAGGCGTCCTTTTTGCCGCTCATCAGCCCGGAGGCCACGTCATATCCCGGCCGGAGAGCACATGGAAATGCAGGTGGCGGACACTCTGTCCCGCCTGCTCCCCGATATTGGAGACCACACGGTAGCTCTCCAGGCCCAGATTTTTGGAAACCTTGGCGATCACCGCGAAGATATGCGCCACAACGGCGCTGTTGTCCGCGCTGATCTCCGCAACGGAGCCGATATGCTCCTTGGGGATCACCAGAAAATGGGTGGGTGCCTGGGGGGCGATGTCGTAAAAGGCGAAGCACTGTTCGTCCTCATACACCTTGCTGCTGGGGATCTCCCCCGCCGCGATGGCGCAAAACAGGCAGTCGTTCTTCATGTCGTTTGCTCCTTTCTCAGATAAACTGGTTGGTATTCGGATCGTATCGGCAGCCGATCTCGCCGAGTATTGTTGTTAAGTCTGTTTCCTTTACATTCATTCCTGCGCAGAGATCAGCCAGATCGCTGTACTCATCCCGCAGTCTCGTGTTGACGACACTCAGCAGGATCATCGGGTCCCGGGGCAGCATCAGCCGAGCCTCTCGGCCACGAAGGTCTCCACCGCGGAGAGCGCGTCGTCGACCTTACCCAGATCGCTGCCGCCGCCCATGGCGCTGTCCGGCTTGCCGCCGCCGCGGCCGCCGATCACAGGCGCCACCGCCTTGATGATATCGCCGGCGCGGACCCCGGCCGCCACAGCCGCCTTGCCGCAGACAGCCTGCAGGGTGACCTTCCCGCCGGTGGTCAGGGCCATAACGGCCACCACGGAATCATCCTTGTCACGCAGCACGTCGCCCAGCTGCCGCAGGCTGTTGGTGTCGCCCTCCGTCAGCCTGGCGGTGACCACCTTCACGCCGCCGATGGTCCTGGCGCTGCGGAGCATCTCGTCGGCGCCGCCGGCGCTCTCCCTGGCCTTGTACTGCTCGATGACCCGCTTGGCCTCCTTCAGCTCCTGCATGAGCTGCTCCACCCGGTGCTCCAGATCGGCGGGGTTGGCGTGGAGAGCTGCCGCGGTGCGCTGGACGGTCTCCTCGGTTTGATCCAGCTGGACCAGCACCGCCGGGCCGGTAATGGCCTCAATGCGGCGGACGCCGGAGGCCACGGAGGCCTCGCTGACGATGCGGAACAGGCCCACCTGGGCGGTATTGCCGACATGGGTGCCGCCGCACAGCTCCATGGAGGCGCAGCCGTTCTCGCCCATGCTCACCACGCGGACCGTGTCGCCGTACTTCTCGCCGAACAGGGCCGTCGCGCCCCGCTTCCTGGCCTCCTCAACGGGCAGCTCCTCGGTGCTGACGGCAAAGCCGCTGAGCACGTCGGCGTTGACCAGCTCTTCCACCTCGCGGCGCTCCTCCGGAGCCATGGCCTCAAAGTGGGTAAAGTCGAAGCGCAGCCGATCGGGCTCCACCAGGGAGCCGGCCTGGTGCACGTGATCGCCCAGGATCGCCTTCAGCTCCGCCTGGAGCAGATGGGTGGCGCTGTGGGCCCGGCGGATGGCCGCCCGGCGCTCCGTATCCAGCATCACCAGCACCGCGTCGCCCACGGACAGGGTACCGTGCTTCAGCGCGCCCTCGTGGAGGTACTTGCCGCCCTTGTTCTTCTGCACGTCCTTGACGTCAAAGGTGGGAGCCTCCCCCTCGCCGCCGGATTTGACGACGATGTGGCCGTGGTCACCCACCTGGCCGCCCATCTCGGCGTACAGGGTGGTCTTATTCAGCACCACGATGGCATCCGTACCGGCCACGATCTCCTGGCGCAGCTCGCCCTCGGCCACGATGGCCAGCACCCGGGCCTCCGTCACGTCCCGGTCATAGCCCAGGAACTCGGTGGCCGGGATCTCCTTGCCCAGGCTCACGTCGTCCCAGCCCAGGTCGCCCAGGGCCTTCCGGGCCTCCCGGGCCCGCTCCTTCTGCTGGCGCATCAGCTCCTGGAAGTCCGCCTCATCCACGGTCAGTCCCTCGTCGGCGGCCATCTCGATGGTCAGGTCGATGGGGAAGCCGAAGGTGTCGTACAGCTTGAAGGCGTCGGCGCCGGAGAACACCGTCTCACCCTTGGCCTTATGATCGGCCAGCATCTCGCTGAAGATCCTCATGCCGCCGTCGATGGTGCGGGCGAAGTTCTCCTCCTCGGTGCGGATCACCTTGGTGATATAGGTCTGCTTCTCCCGCAGATCGGGGTACTGGCACTCGTTCTCGCGGATGACGGTATCCACCACCGCATAGAGGAACGGCTCGTTGACGCCCAGCAGCTTGCCGTGGCGGGCGGCCCGCCGCAGCAGGCGGCGCAGCACGTAGCCCCGGCCCTCGTTGGAGGGCAGGATGCCGTCGCAGATCATGAAGGTGGCGCTGCGGATATGGTCGGTGATGACCCGCAGGCTCACATCCCGCTTGTGGCTCTCGCCGTAGTGGGCACCGGTCAGCTCGCTGACCTTGTGGGTGATGTTCATCACCGTGTCCACGTCGAAGAGGCTGTCCACATTCTGGCACACGCAGGCCAGGCGCTCCAGGCCCATGCCGGTGTCGATGTTCTTCTGCTTGAGCTCGGTATAGTTGTTGTGACCGTCGTTGTCAAACTGGCTGAACACGTTGTTCCAGACCTCAATATAGCGGTCGCAGTCACAGCCCACGGTGCAGGTGGGCTTGCCGCAGCCGTACTCGGGGCCGCGGTCGTAGTAGATCTCCGAGCAGGGACCGCAGGGACCGGCGCCGTGCTCCCAGAAGTTGTCCTCCTTGCCGAAGCGGAAGATCTTCTCCCTGGGGATGCCGACCTCCTTGTTCCAGATATCAAAGGCCTCGTCGTCGTCCAGATAGACGGAGGGATAGAGGCGGTCGGGCTCCAGGCCCACCCAATTCGGGCTGGTCAGGAACTCCCAGGACCATTGAATGGCCTCCTTCTTGAAGTAGTCGCCGAAGGAGAAGTTGCCCAGCATCTCAAAATAGGTGCCGTGGCGGGCGGTCTTGCCCACGTTGTCAATATCGCCGGTGCGGATGCACTTCTGGCAGGTGCAGACCCGGCGGCGGGGCGGCTCCTCCTCTCCCTTGAACCAGGGCTTCATGGGGGTCATGCCGGCGTTGATCAGCAGGATGGATTTGTCGTTCTGGGGCACCAGGGAAAAGCTGGGCAGGCGCAGGTGACCCTTCGTCTCAAAGAACTTCAGGAACATCTCCCGCAGCTCGTTCAGGCCGTAATAGGGATGGGACATAGTTGATGGCTCCTTTATCAAAATTTTCCTTTGTAAATAATAAGACCCCCGCCGCCATATAGGGGCGAAGGCCAGCTTCACGGTACCACCCTACTTGACGGCTTGCGCCGTCATCTCGGTTCATCCGCTAACGGGGATGGGGCGGGCGGCTCGTCGCCGCCGGCTCGGAAGGGGCTGATCGCGCTGCTGACACCGGCGGGCTCACATCCTCCCCGCCTCGCTGCAGGCCGCTCAAGCGCGTCTCGTCTTCGTCAGTGCCTTTTTAACTTGGTCTATTGTACCACATTTTTCCCGCTTGTCAATGCGTTCCGGCATCAGAATCGGCGAAAAAGCTGTTGAAAAAGCGGTAAATTCTGCTATACTGACAGAGCGGATATCGCAATGATTCTCGCAAAAACGGAGGATTTGCTGCCATGGACCAACTGAGCCGGCAAGTACACATCGACATCTACCGACACCTTGCCTTCTGCACGGTGGGCGGCTTCTTTGCCGCCTACGCCATTTTGTGCCATATGGGTACCATGGCCAACGCCCAAACCGTCAATCTGCTGGAGCTGGTGCTCAACACGCTGGCGGGAAGCGGCACCGCCGTGCTGTACCACCTGGGCTCCCTCCTCTGCTATGTCCTCGGTACGACGCTGACCGTGCTGTTACCCCACTTCTTCGGCTGGAATCCCCGGTATGTGAGTCCCATTATCTCGGGGCTCGCGGCCATTCTGCTGGCCGTTCTGCCGGCGGACCTCCCGGTGCTGGTGTCCCTCTATCCGATCTTTTTTGCCATGAGCTTTCAGTACAGCAGCTATTCCGGGGCTGACGGGTTCAGCAGCGCCACCATCTTCTCCTCCAACAATACCAAGCAGACCTTCCTGGCCCTGGCGGAGTACTGCTGCCGCCATGACCGCGCCCAGCTGCGCCGGCTGCGGCTGTTCGGTCTGACGCTGGTGTGCTTCCACCTGGGCGCCGCGGCGGCGTACTTTGCCGTCCGGTGGGCGGGCGTCGCCGCCTCGCTGCTGGTGCTGCCGCTGTTGGTCTGGTGCACCGTTCTGGTCGCCTGTGAGGATCACGCTAAGGCCCGGGTCGTTCAAGCCGCCTGAGGCAAAATTAAAGCCGCCCTGCCGATATTCGGCAGGGCGGCTTTGTTGATTAATCCTTTCCGCTCAGGTCAACCGCGTGGCGCACGAAGCTCATGGCCGGCACGGACCGGGGCAGCTTCATGCGGAACACTGTCTGGGGTGTCTTCGGCTCCAGAAGCGGCATGCCGTCCGCATCCTCCATGACCGGGGCCGTCATGGTAAAGGGCCGGGTGTCCGGGCCCACGATCTCCACCTGGTCACCGGCGGCGAACTTGTTGCGCAGGGACAGCGTGGCGTTTCCCTCGGCGTCGCACGCCGTCACCACGGCGCAGATCTGCCACTGACGGATATAGCGGGAATTCTGATAATACTGTCCCGGCTGACCGTAGTAGAAGCCGGTGGAATAGTGGCGGTGGCTGACGTGCTCCACCTCGTCCCGCCAGACGGGATCCGCCGGACGACCCGCGGCTACGTCGTCGATCACGTGGCGGTAGGCGCCGGTGACGATGGCGGCATAATAGGCGGACTTGGCCCGGCCCTCGATCTTCAGACAGTCCACACCGGCGTCCATCAGGTCGTCGATATGGTCGATCATGCACATGTCCCGGGAATTCATGATGTAGGTGCCCTTCTCATCCTCGAACACCGGGAAATACTCCCCCGGCCGCTTCTCCTCCATCAGGGCGTACTGATAGCGGCAGGGCTGGGCGCACTCGCCCCGGTTGCTGTCCCGGCCCGTCATGTAATTGGACAGCAGACACCGTCCGGAGTAGGACACGCACATGGCGCCGTGGGCAAAGGTCTCCAGCTCCAGCTCCCGGGGCACCCGGCTGCGGATCTCCCGGATCTCCTCCAGGCTCAGCTCCCGGGCCAGCACAACCCGATTGGCGCCCAGGTCGTACCAGGCGGCGGCGCAGACGTGGTTGGCCACGGACTGTTGGGTGGAGATGTGGCGCTGGCAGCGGGGCGCGTATTTCCCCGCCAGGGTGAAGGCGCCCAGATCCGCCAGGATCAGGGCGTCCACCCCCGCCGCGTCCAGCCGCTCCAGATGGGCCGGCAGCCGATCCGCCTCGTCCCAGCGGGGCATGGTGTTGACGGTGGCGTGGACCCGGACGCCGCGGTCATGGGCAAAGGACACCGCCGCCGGAAGCTCCTCATCGGTGAAATTCCCGGCAAATGAGCGCATGCCAAATGCGGTGCCCCCAAGGTACACCGCATCGGCTCCGTACAGGACGGCCATTTTCAGTTTTTCCATATCGCCCGCCGGGGCGAGCAGTTCCGGCCGCCTCATGCTCCTCAGCCCTCCTCGATGGGATGGGCGTCCACGAAGGCGTTGAATTCCTCGCTGTTGGTAAAGAAGTAGGTCACGCCATCGTAGGCGTACCAGAACCAGAGGTCGGTGGAGTTGGGATGGATCGCCGCCTGCAGCGCCTTCAGACTGGGGTTGCAGATGGGCCCCGCCGGCAGGCCGCTGTACAGATAGGTGTTGTAGGGGTTGTCGATCATCAGGTCCTCATCGCTGACAATGAGGGAGCTCGTCCCCTTGATATAGTTGATAGTGGCGTCGATCTGCAGCTTCCAGCCCGCACTCAGACGGTTGTAGATGATGGAGGAAAAATCGCTGTAATCGTCGGTGCTGCCGGCTTCCTTTTCGATCAAGGAGGCTACGATAACAAGGTCGTGGAGAGACCGGCCGGAGGCTTCAATCTCTTCGGCAAGTCCCGCCGTCTTCGCCTTAAAGTTGTCCAGCATGCGGGACAGCGCGGATTCGGGCGCCTCCAGCACGTAGAAATCATAGGTGTCCGGGAAGAGGTAGCCCTCCAGCCGTGCCGGATCACCCAGTTTTGCGCTGTCCAGGAAATCATAATCCTTGAACGCATAGTTGGCGGCGGCATCCTCCAGCAGCTCCTGGGTGGATACCTTGTTCTCCACCAGGATTTCGATGATACCCTTGAGGGTCGTGCCCTCGGGGATCGTGACCTTCACCACCTCGCGGCTGCCAAAGTCGTGCATGGCATAGATCAGGCAGCGGTAGTCCATGTCGGAGGTCAGCTCATAGGTGCCCGGGTCGATCATCTCTTTGGCGTGAAAGAACTTGCCCACCAGGCGGAAGAACTTCGTATACTTGATGATTCCGCCCTCCTTCAGTTTCTGGGCTACGTCCTTGACGGAATCATCCTCCTCCACAGTGATGACCAGCGTGGCGGGTTCCTTGTCCAGGGCGCACAGATCATTTGCCAGCAGCCAGCCGACACCGGCCAAAATGGCGGACACGATCACGACGCAGAGGAGGTACAGACCAAGGGGAAACCTCTTTTTCTTCCGCTTTTTGGGTGCGGCCTGCTCGTTCGCCTGGGCCTCCCGGACCTTTCTGGCATCCCAGCTGGTCGTATTTGACTTTTTCTGGTTGGGCATGGTTGCGTTCCTTTCTCCATTGCGTCCGTCGGAAAACCGGTACCTTATCCCTCTCCCGGCTCTGACAGATACCATGGCACAGGTCAATATCAGCACAGTAATCGCTTGAGCGAGGCGTTCCCGCCCCGGTTTCTCAGGGGGTCAAAATGTCGGCGATCCTCTCCATTACCTCCCGGTGGATCGCTTCAGCGGAGCGGAGCTTCCCGCCCTCGGTGCAGTCGATCCTGGTCCAGCCGCAGCGGTCCACCACAAAGGCGGCGTTCTCCCGGCAGAGGCGCAGATAGGCGTCGTCCTGCTCGTGGATGTCCGCCTTGGTATGGGTCTGGCTCTCCCTCCGCCGCATCATCTGCTCCGTGAGGTCCGTAGGCACCTCCAGGTACAGCACCCGGGTGGGACAGGGCAGCCCCAGCAGGCGGTACTCAAAATCGAAGAGCCAGTCCAGAAAAACCCCCCGCTCCCCGGCGGGCAGCTTCACCGTCTGATGCACGGCGTTGGAGGTGGTATACCGATCCGCCACCAGCAGGCCGCCCGCCTCATAGAACGCGCCCCAGTCCTGCTTATAGGAGGCGTAGCGGTCCACCGCGAAGAAGGTGGCCGCGGCATAGGCGTTCACGTCGTCCGGTCTGGTGCCGAAGGCGCCGTTCAGATAGAGACGGATCAGCGCCGAGGAATCCTGATCATACCGGGGAAAGGTCAGCCGTTTGTAGGGGATCCCCCGCCGGTCCAATTCCCGGCAGAGCAGCTCCGTCTGGGTGGCCTTTCCGGAGCCGTCCGTCCCCTCAAATACGATCAATCTGCCGCTCACTTTGTCTCCCCCCTTGCTGCTCGCCGCTCGCATTGATACATATTAGCACATATTTTGCCGTTTGTCCATGAAGAAATGTGAATTCGCCTTCTCCGGCGGCCGCCGGGTCAATAGCCGCGGCCCCGGGTACTGATCGCGCTCCAGAGGATGGGTCCCACGTCGCCCGTCTCCTCCAGGCCCAGCTGCCGCTGTACGGCTTTCACCGCCCGCTCCGTGGCCTCGTCGAATTCCCCCGTCACCTGCACGGGCGGTATGGACGGGTCCCTCCCGGCGATCCGCTGCAGATTGCTCTGGAGCCGGGATACGTAGGCGTCCACGTCGCCCCGCACCAGAAACCGCCCCGGATAGATCTCGCCGATATAGGTCTGGTAGTCGGGCGGCAGATCCGCCACCGTCTCCCGGTAGACCCGCTGCAGCTCGTTCCACGTGTTTCGCCCCACGACGCCGTCCACCTGCAGGCCATACCGGCTCTGAAAGGTCAGCACCGCGTCGTAGGTCTCCTGGTCAAAAACCCCGGTGATGGCGATGGGCGGCAGCTCGGGATAGAAATATCCCAGAAAGGCCAGATAATACTGGACGATCCGCACGGGAATCCCGGTATCTCCCCGGCGGAGAACGTTGGGATAGACCCGCTGCGCCTCACTGTATGTGATCCCCTCGCCGCTGAGCTCGGACAGCCGCTTGACGCCGTTGTAGATCTCCTTGAGCTTATACCAGGTTGCCCGGCCCACGATGCCGTCCACGGTGAGATTGAAGATATCCTGAAACCGGATCACTGCCTGCTCCGTGGGCACGTCAAAGATCCCGGTGACGGCCGGGATCACGGGGATGGCCGGATAGTTTTTCCCGATGCGGTTCAGCTCCAGCTGAATCTGCCGCACCTCCTCGCCGAAGGAGCCCCGCTGCAGCGGGATACCGGGGTAAGACGGCACGTTATTGCCCACCGGCGCGTTGTCCACAATGCCGATATCCTGTCCGTAGTACGCTTGGAGGATCTCGTAGGGCGTCAGTCCCTGCTCCGCCAGCGACACGCTGCCCCACTGGGACAGTCCCTGACACTGAGTCTGCACCCCGTCGCAGAACTGGGCAAACAGGGGCTCCACCCTGCCCTGGCGCACGATGTAGTTGTTGAAGATCTCGTCCACGATGACGCCGATGTTTTCAAATACCTGGCCGCCAGGAGTATAGGCCTGGTCATACCGGGTGGTATTGGTGATATCGAAGTCATAGCCGCGGCTGGGATAATACTCCGTGTAGACGCGGTTCAGGGCGTAGGAGATCTGCGCCAGCACGTTGGCCCGGATGGCGCTCTCCGGCCAGGTGGGATAGATCTCGCTGGAGGCCACGTTGCGGATATAGTCCGCGAAGGGCACGACGACGTTCTCCGCCGGCTGGTCCGGCGCTCCCAGGTGTACCACGATGTTCTGGGGGACCACAGGAAATGCCACGGTATATCCCCCCTATCGCGCCACCGGCTCCAGGGCCACCGGCAAAATCGTCTCGATCCGGTCATACAGCTCCACGTCGGAATCCACCAGCGGTACGAACCCCGGGTGATAGACCGACACCTGATAGACTGTCCCGCTGTCCGCCGCGGTGGACTCCTGTCGGGAATAACTGGCCGGCAGGGTGGGCAAAACGATCTTCTCCACGATACCGGAATTGTCGGTCATTCCCCGATACAGGACGCGGCGGGAGCCGTCAAACACGCGGCTCACCTCTACCCACGCCCCCGAAACCGGGAATGTCCCCCGGGCGGTGGACACCTGGACCCGCAGGCTGCCCCGCCCGGGGTGTGTCTGCTGGAATACCTCATAGGCTCTATCGGTGCCCGGCTGCGGCCCGATATACATCGGTGTGCTCATCAAATAACTCCCCTCTCTGCGTTTTCCCCATACTATGCGCATCGATCCTTTCGCGGTACGCATCCCCGAGAGCGACATGGTTTGTCTTGACTCACCACGCGGTTTCTGCTATTCTCATGGGGATTTCTGCAGGAGGAGGCATGGGTGTGAGCTGGTCCGCCGTGTTCTTTTTCAACAGCATCCTCTTCGGCGTGGGCCTTGCCATGGACGCCTTTTCCGTCTCCCTGGCCAATGGGCTCCGTACGCCTCACATGTCCCGGGGCAAGATGACTGAGATCGCCGGCACCTTCGGGATCTTTCAGACGCTGATGCCTCTGCTGGGCTGGGTCTGTGTCCACACCATCGCCACCGCCTTCCGGGCGGTGCAGCCCTTCATCCCCTGGATCGCTCTGATCCTGTTGGTGATCATCGGCGGCAAGATGATCCGGGAGGGAGTTCACCGGGGAGATGACGAGGAGATGGCTCCCGCCGTGGGATTCCGCGCCCTGATGGTACAGGGGGTGGCCACCTCCATCGACGCTCTGTCGGTGGGCTTTACCATCGCCGATTACAGCTTCCCGTTCGCCCTGGCGGAGGCTCTGATCATCGGCGTTGTGACTTTTTTCATCTGTCTGGGCGGACTGCGGGTCGGCAGGAAATTCGGCACCCTTCTGGCGGGAAGGGCCTCTGTCCTGGGCGGCGTGATCCTCATCGCCATCGGCGTGGAGATCGTTTTAACGCACCTTTTCGGCACGTAAATACGCAAAAAACGCTCCCGGAAATCTCCGGGAGCGTTTCTTCTTTGCATTATTCCAGGTACAGCTCGCACCGTCCGGCGATCTTTTCCGCGGCAAAATAGCGCTCCTCCAGGGGTATCCAGCGATTTTTGAACTCCTTCGCCTTCTCCGCCCCGTTTCGCTCCGTGATCCGCCGCATCTGCGTCATGGGGCCCACGTCCAGAAATACGCGGAGGTCGTAATCGTCCCACAGGGCCGGATGGCAGGAATAGCTGCCCTCCACGATGATCAACGGGGCGTCCGGCACGGGTACCGGCTCTCCGATCTCTCCGGTCCGGCAGTCATACGGCCGCACGAAGGCGGGCCGGCCCGATCGCAGCGGCTCCAGCACCTCCCGGTAAAACCGCTCGTGGTCCACGTTTTCGCCGGGCATGGCCAGGCGCTCCGCCGTCCGCTGAAACGGCTGCGGGAAGAAATCATCCATATGTACCACAGGGTAGCCGGTCTCCTCCGCCAGCGCGCCGGCCAGGGTGGTCTTTCCCGCCCCGCAGCGGCCGTCGATGGCAACAATGACAGGACGGCGCACAACATCCAGGCAGTTGAGCTGTTCCAGCACCAGCTGTGTCCGGGCCTCTACGGAGCCGGTATCCCCTCCCAGCGCGACGCGCTCCGGAACGGTGTAATTCCCGTTCTCCAGCGCCGTGCGGTAGATGCAGCAGTTCTCCAGCGGCATGCTCCATCCGGCCATCCAATCCTTCATCAGCAGCCCCAGCAGGACCCGCATGGTCACGCCGTGGGCCACCACCAGCACCGTACCGCCGGGATCATTCTGCTTGAGGCGCTCTAAAAAACGCTCCACGCGCTCCTTCATATGGGGGATCGTCTCCATCCCCTCCGGGGCCGGCACGTGCTCCGGATCGCCGAAGAAAACGAACATATCCGGCGACAGGTCGGAGAAATGTACGCCCTCGTAAGGGCCGAAGCCCATTTCAAGCAGATCCGTGTCGGCGGTGACCGCGTCCTTTGCCACGCCGGAAACGATGGACGCTGTCTCCACGGCGCGGCAGAGTGTGCTGCTGACCACCCGGTCAAAGGTGATCCCCTTCCGGGCAAAGCGCCTTCCCGCCTCCGCCGCCTGGCGGCGGCCGCTGTCGTTCAGGGGACAGTCCAGCTGCCCCTGCATCCGCTCCGCCCGGTTCCACTCTGTCTCACCGTGGCGCATCAGATAAATCGTCGTCATCCGGTCACTCCGTTCGCCGCTGCCGTCAGCGGATGAAATTTGTGGCGATCCGCCGCTCCTCCTGTTGAGGCCGGGAGACGCCCGCCGCCTCACCGGCGGCCTTCACTTTCAAAAACCAGGCCATATTCCGGCCCAGCACCCGCATGATCTGGAGCCCCTCCTCGTCCTGCAGGACCTCCTCCGGCGTATTGCCGTGGACCATGTTCCAATACCGGGAGGGGATCACCGGCATCTGGCTGTAGAGGAAGTACTTGTTCATCTGGTCCAGGGCCGAGGTTGTACCGGCTCTGCGGGCGGAGACCACGGCGGCGGGCTTGAAGGCGAAAACGCTCTCCGCACCGCGGGAGCCGGAATAGAACGCCCGGTCCATAAAGCTCATCATGGCGCCGTTCATGCCGGAGAAATACACCGGCGAGCCGAAGATAAAGCCGTCGTATTCTTTCGCAAGCGTCACAAATTCGTTGACCGCGTCGCCCTTCACGCACCGGCCCAGCTTCACGCAGGCGTTGCAGCCGGTGCAGCCGGTGATATTGCTCCGGCCGATCCAGAACCATCCGGTCTCCACGCCCTCCTGATGGAGGGCTTTTTCAGCTTCACAAAGAGCTGTAAAGGTACATCCCTTTTCATTGGGGCTGCCGTTCACAAGCAATACTTTCATGTCAATCTCCTCAATTCTCCATCATCAGTTGGATGATCTCTTTATCCGTCTGCTCCATGCCGAACCGGGCCAGACGGCCCACGCTGGCGATGGTGTTCTCCACACCGCATTTGACGATGCCGTCCCCGCCGAAGAACTGGTTGCCGTCCTCGTACATGGCCATACCCAACAATCCCGCGTCCACGGCGGCGGCGATCTTCGCGGCGCAGCTGGCCTTGGCCCCGTCGCACACGATGCCCGAGTCCATGGCCACGGCGTTGACCACCGTGTGGGCGATCATGTCGAAACGCCCGCCCTTCAGCCAGGCGATGCCCGCTCCCGCACCGCACCCGGCGCTGACGGCGCCGCAGTAGGCGCTGAGGCGGCCGATGCCGGTTTTCAGATGGGTGGTCACCAGGTTGGACACACACAGCGCCCGGAGGAGCTCCTCGTCCGTCTTCCCCGTCTCCCGGGCGTAGACGATCACCGGCACGCTGCAGGTGATGCCCTGGTTGCCGCTGCCGGAATTGATGACCACCGGCAGCTCGCAGCCGCTCATCCGGGCGTCGCTGCCCGCGGCCGCCCAGGCCCGCATCTTGTAGTTGATGTCGTATTCCCGGCCCCGGAGCACCGTCTTGCCGATGTTAGCGCCGTAGCTGCGGCGCAGGCCCTCCTCGGCGATGGCCATATTGTAGGCGATCTGCCGCTCCAGCACCTCCCGGACATCCTCGGTGTCCACGCATTCGGCAAAATCCACGATCCCTTCGATGGTGAGGCAGGAGCGGTCCGTGAGGCCGTCCTCCTGCCGGTCGGTGATCTCCCGCTCCAGCAGCGTCTCGTCGTTGCGTTTGATGCAGACGATATTGGTGTGGTAATCCACGATACGGACAAAGGCGGAGTTTCCGCTGCTGTAAGCGGTGATCATGATATCGAAGATATGCCCCGTGTCCGCATGGCGCACCACAATGGGGATGTGCTCCAGAAACAGTGGCATAGCGGCGATCTGCTCCTCCGTCACGGCGGAGAGGACCTCCAGCTCCGCGTCGGCGTCACCGGCCACGGTACCGGCCGCGGCGGCGGCGGGAATCCCCCGCAATCCGCCGGTATGGGGCACCACCACGCTTTTGACGTTCTTGATGATATTGCCGCTGACCTCCACCAGCAGCCGTTCCGGCGTGGCGCCCAGAACGGCACGGGCCTTGGCGGCGGCGTAGGCGATGGCGATGGGCTCCGTGCAGCCCATGGCGGGCCGCAGCTCCTCCTGTAAAATCTGAACATACTGCTGATAACAGGTGTCTCCTCTGTTCATTTCGTGTCCTCCCGCCTTTCTATAGGCCAACCGCTGAGGGCGGTTCAATCTATATCACCGGCAATTTCCGTCACGGCGGTGATGGCCGCGTCGATCTCCTCCTCGGTGGTAAACCAGGAGAAGCTGAAGCGCACCGCTCCCTGCTCCCTGGTCCCCAGCGCCTCATGCATCCGGGGCGCGCAGTGGGCGCCGGCCCGGACAGCAATCCCATAATCCTCCGCCAGGATGTCGGCTATCTCCCCCGAGCCGCAATTTCCGATATTAAGGGCAACGATGGCCGCGTGCTCGCCGCAGAAATCCCCGTACACCGTCACCCCGGGGATGTCCCTGACGCCCTCATAAAAGCGCCGTGTCAGTGCCGCTTCCCGCTTCTCAATTCGTTCCAACCCCGTCTCCCCCAGCCAGTCCACAGCGGCGGAAAGCCCCGCGATGCCGTGTCCGTTGAGGGTCCCCGCCTCCAGACGCGCGGGATACTGGGGCGGCTGCTGACGCAGGTAGGTCTGCACCCCCGTGCCGCCGGATTTTAGGGGCCGGATCTCCACGCCGGGGCGGATGCACATGCCCCCGGTCCCCTGGGGTCCCAAAAGTCCCTTGTGCCCGGTGAAGCACAGCACGTCCGCACCCAGGTTTTTCATGTCGATTGGTCGGGTCCCGGCCGTCTGGGCCGCGTCCACCACCAGAAGCGCCCCCGCGTTATGGGCGATCTCGCTGACACGGCGGATATCCGTGACGTTTCCCGTGAGATTGGAGGCGTGGGTGCATACCACCAGCCTTGTGCCCGGCGTCACCAGGCGCTCCAGCTCCTCATAATCCAGCCGCCCCTGCCGGTCGGCTCCGGCAAATGCCAGGTCGATTCCCCGCTCCCGCTCCAGGCCGTACAAAGGCCGCAGCACGGAATTGTGCTCCAACACAGTGGAAACCGCCCGATCTCCCGGCTCCAGCAGACCGTTGATAGCGGTGTTCAGCGCCTCGGTCACGTTACCGGTAAAAACCACGTGGTCGGCCCGGGGGCAGCCCAGCAGCGACGCCAGCTTCTCCCGGGCGGCGTAGATGGTATGGGACGCGTCCATAGCCCCCTCGTGGGCGCCCCGCGCGCTGTTGCCCAGGGTATTCATGGCGCGCAAAACAGCCTCCGCCACCTGGGGCGGCTTGCGCAGCGTGGTCGCCGCGTTATCCAGATAGATCATTGCTGCTCACCGTAAAACGAAAATTCCTCCGCCAGCAGTTCCTCGCCGCAGGCCCGCAGCTTTTGACAGTAGCTGTCGTAAGCAGCCAGCATCCGGCGGCCCTCCTCTGTCAAGACGGCGCCGCCGCCGTTTTTCCCGCCGGTGCTGGAGGAGATCAGCTTCACGCCCAGTCCCGCCTCGGCGTTTTTCATAATGGTCCACGCCTTGGAATAGGCCAACTCCATGGACTTGGCCGCCGCACGCAGGGAGTGATGCTCGTCCACCCGGTGCAGCAGCTCAGCAATGCCGGGGCCAAAGCACTTTTGATCGGTAAACAGCCGCACCGACAGCACGGCCCGCAGTTCGTTTTTCATGGAGATCCACTCCTTTCGTGCAAATTATACCCTTTTCATCCCCACTTGTAAAGTGTTGCGCTTCGTGCTATAATACCCATGATCTTTTCCGGCGAATAACGCAAGGAGACTGGAGCATGAGAGTGAAAACTCCCCGTGTCGTGGTCACGTTTTACACAACGGCCGAGGCCATGAAAACCGAACAGGTCTGTAAAGCAAATCACCTTGCAGGTCGTTTGATATCAGCTCCTCGCGCCCTGTCGGCTGACTGCGGTATTGCATGGAGCGGACCTGTTGAGACCAGAGAAGCGCTGGAGGCCGCTCTGTCGGCCGCCGGTGTGGAAACGGCTGGCATATTCGAGCTGGTGATATAGCATGATCGCATCTATGCTGAATGTGGAGCGGGGCGTCACCGCTCTGATCGGCGGCGGGGGAAAAACCACGCTGCTGTACACCCTGGCGCAGGAGCTGCGGAACGACGGCTCTGTGGTTCTGTGCACCTCCACGCACATCCGCATACCGGAGGGTTATCCTCTGGCGACCGGCGGCACAGAGGATCTTCGCGCAGCGCTGAAAGCGTATGGCGTTATCTGTACCGGGACGCCGGCGGATGGCGGCAAGCTCACCGCACCGGCGATCTCCTTCGAGGAATTGGCCGCTCTGGCCGATTACGTGCTGGTGGAGGCGGATGGCTCCCGCGGTCTGCCGCTGAAGGCTCACTCCCCTCACGAGCCGGTCATCCCGCCCAACGCCCGGAACGTAATCCTGGTGGTTGGCGCCGACGGCTTTGGACGTCCCGTCTCTGAGGTCTGTCACCGGCGGGAGCGCTGGGCCGAGCTGGCAGGTATCGAAATCGATGAGATTGTTACACCGGTTGCGGCCGCTCGGGTCATTTTGGCCGAGGGGCTTGGCGATCGCGTCTACGTCAACAAGGTGGAGTCTTCCGCTGATATCCTTGCAGCAAAGGAGCTGGCAAGTCATTTGCCCTGTCATGTAATGGCGGGCAGTCTGCACAAGGGGGTGTTCACATGCTTGCGCTGATCCGCGGCGCCGGCGATATCGCCAGCGGCATCGCCCTGCGCCTGCGCCACGCCGGCTTCGACGTGGCCATGACGGAGATCGACCGCCCCACCACCATCCGCCGTACGGTGGCCTTCTCTGACGCTGTGGTCAACGGCAGTCAGGCGGTGGAGGATGTGACGGCCCTCCGGGCAGAGACGGTGGAGGATGCTCTTCGTATCCTGCGAGAGGGGCAAATCCCCGTCCTGGTGGACCCGGAGTGCGCCTGCCTCCCCCTTCTCCGCCCCGACGTGCTGGTAGACGCCATTCTGGCCAAGCGCAATCTGGGGACTGCCATTCATGACGCTCCGGTGGTCATCGGCGTGGGACCCGGCTTTACCGCCGGCGTGGACTGCCACGCGGTGGTGGAAACTATGCGGGGCCACGCCCTGGGCCGCGTCTACTACGACGGTCCGGCCCTGCCCAATACCAACATTCCCGGTCTCATCGGAGGCTTTGCCGGGGAACGGGTCCTACGGGCCCCGACGGACGGTATCTTTTACGGTGCGCGAAAGATCGGCGACCGTGTGGAGGCCGGTGAAGCCGTCGGCACCGTGGCGGGCTTGCCCGTGAAAGCCACCATCTCCGGCGTTCTGCGCGGCCTGCTGGCCGACGGCGTACCGGCGCACAAGGGCATGAAATCCGGCGACGTGGACCCCCGGGGCAAGGCGGAGTACTGCGCCCTGGTTTCCGACAAGGCCCTCTCCGTGGCCGGCGGCGTACTGGAGGCCATCCTGCACTGTCAAACTCATGCGGAAAGGTGATGCGCTATGGAAAATGAAGTGAAGCTGACGAAGCTGGCCAAATGCGCCGGCTGCGGCGCCAAGGTCGGCGCCGGCGTCCTGGCCCGGCTGCTGGGCGATCTGAAGGTGCTGGAGGACCCCAACCTGCTGGTGGGCTTCGACAAGAGCGACGACGCCAGCGTCTATCGGGTATCAGATGACCTGGCCATCGTCCAGACGGTGGACTTTTTCCCACCGATCCACGACGACCCCTATACCTTCGGGCAGATCGCGGCCACCAACGCCCTGTCCGACGTCTACGCCATGGGCGGCGAGCCGAAGCTTGCCCTCAACATCATGGCTGTCCCCAGGGATATGCCCTCCGAGGCGGTCCACGAGCTGCTGCGGGGCGGCTATGAGAAGGCCTACGAGGCCGGGGCTATCATCACCGGCGGCCACAGCATCCTGGACGAGGAGCCCAAGTACGGCCTGTCGGTGACGGGCTTCGTCCATCCTGACCGTGTGCTGACCAACAGCGGCGCAAAGCCCGGAGACGTGCTGCTGCTGACCAAGCCTCTGGGCATCGGCATTCTCACCACCGCCGCCAAGGTGGATCTGACCTCTCCGGAGTCCATGGAGCTGGCGGTCCGGCTCATGACCACCCTCAATAAGAGCGCCCGGGACGCCATGGTAAAATACCGTGTCCACGCCTGCACCGACGTGACCGGCTTTTCGCTGATGGGCCACGGGCTGGAGATGGCCCAGGGCAGCGGCGTGGAGCTGCACATTTCGGTTGGCGACGTGGACCTCATCGGCGAGGCGGTGGAGCTGGCCCGCATGGGCGTTCTGCCGGAGGGCATGTACCGCAACCGGAGCTTTGCCGAGCCCTACGTGGACCCCGGCGACGTGGAGCTGTCCCGGCAGGACGTGCTGTACGATCCCCAGACCTCCGGCGGTCTGCTGATCGCCGTAGATCCCGCCGACGCGGACGCCCTGCTGGACGAGCTGCGCACCGCCGTCCCCTCCGCCCAGCGGATCGGCACGGCGGAGGCCTGGCGGGGCGGTAAACGGATCTTCCTCCATTGATCCCGCCGCCCTCCCCGCGAAACAAAACTTGACATATCTGCCGTGATTTTTTTAAATGAATAACGCAAATTTGTGAGAGAGAAAGGAAGCGAATCCCCTATGTCCAAACGCATCAACCCCTGGGTCCTCGTCGCCGGTGCATTGGTCGGCGTCGCCGCTGTACTGCTGACGGCTCTGGGCAACCCCGCCAACATGGGCTTCTGCATCGCCTGCTTCGTCCGCGATATCGCCGGCGCCGTGCAGCTCCATACGGCGGCTCCGGTACAGTACTTCCGCCCCGAGATCGTGGGCCTGGTCCTGGGCTCCACCATCATGGCGCTGGCCTCCGGCGAGTTCAAGGCCCGGGCCGGCTTCTCCCCCGCCACCCGTTTCGTGCTGGGTATGTTCGTGATGATCGGCGCCCTGGTCTTCCTGGGCTGCCCCCTCCGCATGGTCATCCGCATGGGCGGCGGCGATCTGAACGCCTTTGTGGGCCTGGCCGGCTTCTTCATCGGCATCCTCATCGGCGTCTTCTTCCTGAAGAAGGGCTTCACCCTCAAGCGCACCTATGATGTGACCGCCACCGAGGGCTTCGCCCTGCCGGCGGTGCTGGTGGTGCTGTTCGTGCTGTTTCTGGCCGTACCCGCCATCTTCGCCCTCTCCGAGAGCGGCCCCGGCTCCAAGCACGCCGCCGTGGCGGTGTCCCTGATCGCCGCGCTGATCGTGGGCGCCGTGGCTCAGAAGTCCCGCCTGTGCATGGTGGGCGGCATGCGTGACGCCGTGATGTTCAAGGATTTCAACCTGATCTCCGGCTTCGCCGCCATCTTTGTGACGGTGCTGCTGGGCAACGTCATCCTCGGCAAGTTCACCGGCTTCTCCGCCATCTCCCAGCCCATTTCCCACTCCAGCCAGCTCTGGAACCTGCTGGGCATGGTGCTGGTGGGCTGGGGCAGCGTCCTGCTGGGCGGCTGCCCTCTGCGCCAGCTGATCCTGGCCGGCGAGGGCAACGGCGACTCCGCCGTCACCGTTCTCGGTATGCTGGTGGGCGCCGCCTTTGCCCACAACTTCAAGCTGGCCGGCGCCGCTGACAGCGTGGTGGACGACGTCTATAAGGTGGGCGGCATCGGTACCAACGGCAAGGTGGCCGTTTTCATCGGCTTCGCCATTCTGCTGGTCATCTCCCTGATGAACAGCTCTCTGCTGAAGGAGGAGGCAAAATAACCATGATCGACGCAAGAGGACAGAGCTGCCCCATCCCCGTTGTGATGGTGCAGAACGCGGTCAAAAAGGATCATCCCTCGCAGCTGCAGGTCCAGGTGGACAGCATGGTCTGCGTGGAGAACATCACCCGTTACGCCGCCAGCCAGGGCTATCAGGTCCAGGTGGACGAGGGCAGCGGTGAGTTCACGCTGACCCTGACGAAATAACCGCTTTTCCCGCATTGAAAACGAGGGCCGTGCCTGAGGCACGGCCCTCGTTTTATCCTCCGTGGTATCTGCAAAAGTATCACGGCAGGAGACGATTTCCAATTGCATTTTGGCCCCTGTGTGATATAATAAATAAAAATAGTAAGCTGGGCAAAATATTTTTGGTCGTTTTGCAAAAGGAGCGGCACTATGGCGACGTTTACAGTGAACGGCAAATCCGTCACGGTGGAAAAAAATCAAAAACTGATCCGTTTCCTGCGGGACGAACTGCGTCTGACCAGTGTCAAGGACGGCTGCAGCGAGGGCGCCTGCGGCACCTGCACCGTGCTCATCGACGGCAAGGCCACCCGGGCCTGCATCGCCCAGACCGACAAGCTGGAGGGCAAAAGCGTCCTGACGGTGGAGGGTCTGTCTGACCGGGAGCTGGAGGTGTTCGTCTACGCCTTCGGCGAAACGGGCGCGGTCCAGTGCGGCTTCTGCATCCCCGGCATGATCATGAGCGCCAAGGGCCTCCTCGACCAGAATCCCGATCCCACCCGGGACCAGGCGGCCGCCGCCATCCGGGGCAACGTCTGCCGCTGCACCGGCTATGTAAAGATCCTGGACGGCATCCTCCTGGCGGCTAAGCTGCTGCGGGAGGGCGGTCTCCCCGCCCCCTCTGCCGACGATTGGCTGGTAGGCTCCCGGGTCCACCGCATCGACGTGGAGGAAAAGGTTAAGGGCACCGGCCAGTATCCCGACGACGTGTACGTGGACGGCATGTGCTACGGCGGCGCCGTCCGCACCCCCTATGCCCGGGCGCGAATCCTGAAGATCGACACCTCTGAGGCGGAGGCTTTGCCCGGCGTGGTGGCGGTGCTGACCCAGAAGGACATCCCCGGCGAGGTCAACGTGGGCCACATCAAGAAGGACCAGCCCACCCTGGTGGGCGAGGGCGAGGTCACCCAGTATCTGGGCGACGCGCTGGCCCTGATCTGCGCCGAGGACCGGGAAACGCTGGAAACCGCCAAGGCCCTGGTCAAGGTGGAATACGAACCGCTCCCCCTGGTCCACAACCCCGAGGAGGCCGCCGCCCCCGGCGCGCCGCTGGTATTCATCAACGACCGTGACAATATCCAGGCCCACCGCTTCATCAAGCGGGGCGACCCGGACGGGGCCATCGCCCGGTCCAAATACGTCATCACCGAGTCCTTCCAGACCCCCTGGACAGAGCACGCCTTCCTGGAGCCGGAGTGCTGCGTGGCCCTGCCCCTGGACAACGGCGGCGTCAAGCTGCTGACCACCGATCAGAGCGCCCACACCACCCGCCACGAGTGCGCCGGCATGCTGGGCGTCACCTTTGACAAGTGCCTGGTGCAGAATATGCTGGTGGGCGGCGGTTTCGGCGGCAAGGAGGATATGTCCGTCCAGCACCACGCGGCCCTGCTGTGCTACCGGACCCGCCGGCCGGTGAAGGTGAAGCTATCCCGGCCGGAGTCCATCCTGGTCCACCCCAAGCGCCACCCCATGTGGATGCACTTCACCATGGGCTGCGACGAGAACGGCATCATCCAGGGCGTCAAGGCCAGCGTGGTGTCCGACACCGGCGCCTTCGCCTCCCTGGGCGGTCCTGTGCTGGAGCGGGCCTGCACCCACGCCGCCGGCCCCTATGCCTATGAGAACTTCGAGATCGACGGCACCGCCTACTATACCAACAATCCCCCCGCCGGCGCCTTCCGGGGCTTCGGCGTGACACAGACCTGCTTCGCCACGGAGACGCTGCTGAACATGATGGCGGAGAAGGCGGGCATCTCCCCCTGGGAGATCCGCTACCGCAACGCCATCCGCCCCGGCCAGGTCCTGCCCAACGGGCAGATCGTGGGCCCGGAGACCGGGTTGGTGGAGACGCTGGAGGCCGTGAAGCCCTACTACGACGAGGCGGTGAAGAACGGCGATCCCGTGGGTCTTGCCTGCGCCATGAAGAACGCCGGCGTGGGCGTGGGTCTGCCCGACTGGGGCCGGGCCAAGCTGATCGTGGAGGACGACGCCAAGGTACATATCTACTCCGGCGCCTCCTGCATCGGCCAGGGACTGGGCACGGTGCTGACCCAGATGGTGGTCACCAACGCCCACATCTCCCCGGCGGACATCGTCTATGAGCGCAGCAACACCTGGATCGCGCCGGATTCCGGCGATACCTCCGGCTCCCGCCAGACCCTGGTCACCGGCGAGGCGGTGCGCCGGGCCTGCGAGAAGCTGCGTGAGGCGCTGGAGGGCAGGACGCTGGCCGACCTGAAGGGCCAGGAGTTCTACGGCGAATATCTGGCCAAGACCAACCCCCTGGGCGCCAACGTGCCCAACCCCGTCTCCCATGTGGCCTACGGCTACGCCACCCAGATGTGCATCCTGGACCGGGAGACCGGCAGGATCAAGCAGATGGTGGCGGCCCACGACGTAGGCAAGGCCATCAACCCCCTCTCCTGTGAGGGGCAGATCGAGGGCGGCGTGGTCATGTCCATGGGCTACGCCCTCACCGAGCAGTACCCCATCGACGAAAACTGCAGGCCCACCGCCAAGTACGGTACCCTGGGCCTCTTCCGGGCCCCGGACGTACCGCCGGTGAAGGCCATCGTGGTGGATAAGCCGGGCTTGCCCATGGCCAACGGCGCCATCGGCATCGGCGAGATCACCTCCATCCCCACCGCCCCGGCCATCGCCGAGGCCTACTACCAGCGGGACGGACAGCGCCGCTTCTCCCTGCCGCTGGAGAACACCCCCTATGCCCGCAAAAAATAAATAGTGCGGCATTCACCGCACTATTTCTTCAGATCCGCGAGAGCTTTCGGCGTATCCACGTCGGTCAGCTCCTGTTTATCCACTTCCCACAGCAGGAGGTCGTCCTCATGCCGCCGGATGACGGCGCTGCCGCCCACGTCACCGGTGAGGGCACAGAGCTCCGGGAAGAACCGGGCCGGAAAGACACAGGGGTTGCCCCGCACGCCGCCGTGTGAGGCGGCTGCAATGCGGTCCGGGTGGGCCCGGTAGAAGTCCACCAGACCCGCCACGGATTCCCGCCGCAGCAGCGGCTGGTCGGACACCTGGTAGAGGATGGCTTCGCAGCCGTCTGCCAGGGCCTCGGTCCCCAGCCGGACCGTATGGCTCAAGCCCCACTCCGGGTGGGGGTTGCGGACGCAGAGAAAGCCGTATTCCCGGGCCAGCTGCGCCACCTCATCGTACTGGGTCACCACGCAGACCGCGTCCAGCTTTTCTGCCGGCACGGCGTCCAGTGCCCGGCGGATCATGGTTTTCCCGTCCACTTGGGCGGAGAGCTTGTTCTCCCCGAACCGGGCGGCGTTTCCCGCCGCCATGACCACGCAGCCGACGGGAATCCTCGTTTTTTCACGCATATGCATCACCTGTCCAGATTTTACAGAGTTAGTATGGGCAAGTCAATCCTTATTTATGAAGGAGGCCAACATGAGCAAGGTAGGCAGAAGCGAAGTCCGCGTAGACGGCTTCGACAAGGCCAGCGGCCGCACCAAATACTACGAGGACCGGATCCCGGCCGGGGCCCTCTATGTCCGCATCAAGCACGCGGAGATCGCCCACGCCATGGTGAGGTCCATCGACACCTCCGCCGCGGTGGCCATCCCCGGTGTGGTGAAGGTGCTGACCTGCTTCGACGTGCCGGATCTCCCCTTCCCCACTGCCGGCCATCCTTGGTCCATGGACCCCGGCCACCAGGATGTGGCCGACCGGCACCTGCTGAACCGCCACGTCCGCTACTGGGGCGACGACGTGGCCGTGGTCATCGCGGAGAATGAGGTTGCCGCCGCCCAGGGCATCCGCGCCTTGCAGGTTGAGTACGATCCCCTGCCCTTCGTGCTGGATGTGCAGAAGGCCATGGAGCCGGACGCCCCCCAGCTCCACGAGCGTTTTCCCGGCAACGTCCTTAAGCACACGGATATGCGTAAGGGCGACTACCGGGCAGCCATTCAGGGGCCGGGCCTCATCAAGGTGGAGGGCTGGTACGATACCCCCACCGTCCAGCACTGCCACATCGAGAACCACGGCTGCTACGCCTATGAGGAAAACGGCCGGATCGTGGTGGTGGCCTCCACCCAGATCCCCCATATCATCCGCCGGGTGGTGGGGCAGGCGCTGGGACGCCCCTGGGCTGACATCGAGATCATCAAGCCCTACATTGGCGGCGGCTTCGGCAACAAACAGGACGCCCTCTACGAGCCCCTGTGCGCCTGGTGCACCACCCAGGTGGGCGGGCGGTGCGTCCGGCTGGACTGCTCCCGGGAGGAGACCTTCGTCTCGAACCGGGTCCGCCACGCCATCCGCTTCCACATCGTCACCTGGCTCAAAAAGGACGGCACGATCCACGCCCGGAAGGTGGAGTGCTGGTCCAACCAGGGCGCCTACGCCTCCCACGGCCACTCCATCGTGGCCAAGGCCATGGGCTCCTTCCCCCAGCACTACCCCTGCGACAACATGGAGTGCGACGCCTGGACGGTGTTCACCAACCGGCCCGCCGCCGGCGCCATGCGTGGCTATGGCATGCCCCAGGCCAGCTTCGCCGACGAAAGCAACATCGAGGACTGCGCCCGGGCACTGGGCATGGACTCCTACGAGTTCCGCAAGAAAAACGTCATGCCCCAGGGCTTCCACGACGGCTTCTCCGGCAACACCAACTACTACGACAGCTACCGTGAGTGCATGGCCAAGGGCGCTGCGTACATCGACTATGAACGCAAGAAGGAGGAGTTCTCCCACGACACCGGCCCCATCCGCCGGGGCATCGGCGTGGCCACCTTCTGGTACAATACCGCCGTCTACCCCATCTCCCTGGAGACCTCCTCCAACCGCATGTCGCTGAACCTGGACGGCACGGTGACCTTCCAGTGCGGCGAGACGGAGATCGGCCAGGGCGCCGACACCGCCTACGCCCAGATGGTGGCGGAGGCCGTGGGCCTGAAGAGCTACCGGGACGTGCGCGTCAAGTCCTGCCAGGACACCGACATCACCCCCACCGGCCTGGGCGCCTACGCCTCCCGTCAGACCTACGTGGCCGGCTTCTCCATCCGCCAGACGGCGGACATCCTTCGCGGAAAGATTCTGGAGCGGGCCTGCAGGGAAACCCGCCAGGCGGTGGGCAACATGGACATCGTGGACGGGATGATCGTCCGCAAAAATGACGACGCCCCTCTCATGAGTCTGAAGGAGCTGGCCATGACCGCTCAGTACGATCCGGTCCACAGCCAGCATATCACCGCCGAGTCCACCTACACCATCCGAAACAACGCCTACTCCTTCGGCTGCACCTTCGCCGAGGTGGAGGTGGATATCCCGATGTGCAAGGTGACGGTGAAGAACATCGTCAACGTCCACGACTGCGGCAAGCTCATCAACCCCGCCCTGGCGGAGTCCCAGGTCCACGGCGGCATGTCTATGGCCATCGGCTACGGCCTTTCCGAGCAGTTGATTTTCGACGAGAAGACCGGCAAGCCCCTCAACGGCAACCTGCTGGACTACAAGCTCTCCACCTTCATGGATCACCCCCATCTGGAGGCGGAGTTCGTGGAAAACGCCGAGCCCACCTCCCCCTTCGGCACCAAGGCCCTGGGCGAGCCGCCGGCCTGCTCCGGCGCGCCGGCTATCCGCAACGCGATCCTGAACGCCACCGGCGTGGCCATCGACCGCAACCCCATCAACCCCCACGTCCTGTTTGCGGAATTCACAAAAGCGGGACTGATCCACGATGAGTGGCGAGAGGAGGAATGAGCCATGTATGACATGAAAGCCCTGTACGAGGCCTTCAGTGTGGAGGAGGCGATCCGCCTCCGGCTGGAGCACCCCGAGGCACAGATCATCGCCGGCGGCTCCGACGTGCTGGTCCAGATGCGGGAGGGCAAGCGGGCCGGCAAGGAGCTGATCTCCATCTACATGATCGACGCTCTCCGGGGCGTGACGCTGGACGAGGAGGAGAACCTCCGTATCGGCTCCCTGACCAGCTTTTCCCACATCACCCGGGATCCGCTGATTCAGCGGTACTGCAACGTGCTGGGCGAGGCGGTGGATCAGGTGGGCTCCCCCCAGATCCGCAACATCGGCACCATCGGCGGCAACACCTGCAACGGCGTCACCTCCGCCGACTCCGCTTCCACCCTCCACGCCTACGAGGCCATCGTGGAGCTGACCGGCCAGAACGGCGTCCGCCGCCTGCCCATCCACGACTTCTACATCAAGGCCGGCCAAGTGGACATCCGCCCCGACGAGATCCAGACGGCCATCCTGATCCCCAAGGCCAGCTATGAGAACACCTTCGGCCACTACATCAAGTACGGCATGCGCAACGCCATGGAGATCGCCACCCTGGGCTGCAGCGTTAACGTCCGTCTTTCGCCGGACAAAGGGACCATTGAGCGCTGCCGCATCGCCTACGGCGTGGCGGGCCCGGTGCCCATGCGCTGTCCCACCGCCGAGGCGGCGGCCAACGGGCAGCGCCCCTCCGCGGAGCTGGCGGAGCGGTTCGCCCGGGCCGTCATCGACGACATCAACCCCCGCGACTCCTGGCGCGCCAGCAAGGCCTTCCGCCAGCACATCGCGGTGGAGATGGCCAAACGAGCCCTCACAAGGGCGGTTGAGCTGGCAGGAGGTGAGATGGCATGAGTCAGTACAAGCTGGTCCACTGCAACATCAACGGCAAGGACGTGGAGAAGATGGTGGACGTCCGCGCGTCCCTCACCGATATGCTCCGCAACGAGTACCACCTGACCTCCGTGAAGAAGGGCTGCGAGGTAGGCGAGTGCGGCGCCTGCAACGTCCTCATCGACGGCGAGGCCTTCAACTCCTGCATCTACCTGGCCGTCTGGGCCGAGGGCAAGCGGATCCGCACCCTGGAGGGCCTGATGAGTCCCGACGGGGAACTCAGCGACATCCAGCAGGCCTTCATCGACGAGACGGCCATCCAGTGCGGCTTCTGCACCCCCGGCTTCATCATGACGGCGGCGGAGATCCTGGAGGCGGGCAAGCTCTACACCGACGACGAGCTTCGCAAGCTGCTCTCCGGCCACCTGTGCCGCTGCACCGGCTACGAGAATATCTTCCGGGCGGTGAAAAAGACCATGTACCGCCGCCTGGGGATGGAGTTCGACTTCTGAGGGCCCTCATCTGTGTCAAATGAAAGGAAGCGCCACCCCGTTGGGGCGGCGCTTCCTTTTGGTACGGCTGACGGGATTCGAACCCACGACCTCCAGAGTCGGAGTCTGGCACTCTATCCAGCTGAGCTACAGCCGCATACGGCGTTCCTTCGGATTCCGTACTTGAGTATTTTAACATTATATCGTCACTTTGTAAAGGAAAACTTTTTGAAAAAGATTGTTAAAAACATTGACAACTTCGCCGGTTTGCAGTATTATGTAATGGAACTCTGTTCCCCGAACACTGTCCCCCCCTTCGGACCGGCAAACAGCGCCGCATGGCTTTCCCACGGGAATCGCACCGCGGCAGAATGGAGCATACTATGAAAAAGCAAAAAGTCTCTGATGCCGTGATCCACCGGCTCCCCCGCTATTATCGTCACTTGAATGACCTGTATAACAAGGGTGTCGTCCGGATCTCCTCCAGCTCTCTCGGCACCAAGATGGATATCACGGCCTCCCAGATCCGTCAGGATCTCAGCTGCTTCGGCGAATTTGGCCAGCAGGGATACGGCTACAACGTAGAGGAGCTTCGCAAGGAGATCGGTCACATCCTGGGCATCGACAAGGGCCATCGGCTGATCATCATTGGCGCCGGCCACCTGGGCCACGCACTGCTGCAGAACTTTGACTTTGCCCGCTCCGGCTTCCAGGTGGACACCGCTTTCGATATCTCCCCCGCTCTGATCGGCACGGAGATCCGCGGCGTGACCATCCGCTCCATGGACGAGCTGGAGGATTACGTCTCCGCCTATCATCCCGATGTGGCCGTTCTGACCGTGCCTCAGTATGAGGCGCAGCCCCTTGCCAATAAGCTCATCGCCATGGGCATCCGGGGCTTCTGGAACTTCACCAACGTGGAGCTGTCCACCAGCGTTCCCGGCGTGTTCTTCGAGGATATCCACTTTGTGGATACCCTGCTGACCCTCAGCTACCGCATCTCCCGCTCCTGAACGCACGTTTGGCGCGGGGCGACATACTATGGAACGAGGCCCACGGAAAAGGGCTGAATTTTCATAGGAGGTTGCGCTATGTGTAATCAGAATTCCTGCTTCGGCGGCGGCAGCTGCTGCTGGATCATCATCGCTATCATCATCCTCTTCCTGTTCTGCGGCAACGGCTCCGGCTGTGGCTGCGGCAACAATGGCGGCGGCTGCGGCTGCTGACCGGCACAAGATCTCCCCCTGCCCTGCGGCAGGGGGATTTTTTTGTTTTCTTTTGCCGCTGGCCGTATTATAATGGCCTTGTCAGGAGGCGATTTTTATGGAGCTTTGGCAAATCGAAGAGCGATACCGGGCCCACCGCCCCACACTCCAGGGTGCCCGGGGTGAATACGCCGTCCTTGTTCCTCTGGTCCGGCGTGACGACGGTCTCCATCTGCTGTACGAGGTGCGCGCCTCCTCCCTCCGCAGCCAGCCAGGTGAAGTCTGCTTTCCCGGCGGGCGCATGGAACCTGGTGAGACGCCTGTGGGATGTGCCCTGCGCGAAACAGGAGAGGAGCTGGGTCTTTCCGCCGGGATACAGGTCATCTCTCCGCTGGACTATTTGATCCGCGGCACCGGCATTGTCTACCCTATATTGGCCGCCGTGACTGAATCCGCGATAAGCGATCTGCGTCTTAACACCGACGAGGTCGCCGATATTTTCACCGTTTCCCTATCCTGGCTCCGGGAAAATCCGCCGGAAATCTATCGTTACACCTGGCGGCCCCACCCCGGGGACTTCCCCTATGAGGCGGCGGGCGTCTCTTCCGACTACCCGTGGTCCCCTCTGGAGGTGGAGGTTCCCGTCTACCGGGGTCTTCCCCATCCCCTGTGGGGCATGACCGCCCGTATCACCGCCCGGCTTATCGAACAGCTATATGAAAAAGAGGACAGCTGACTGCTGTCCTCTTCTCATATCACGGGATAATAGCTGACAAGGTATATCCCTTGTCAGCTATTACAATATAATGGGTATTTCCCGGTCAATGGTGATGGAATCCGGCGTCACCCGACAGGAATACGCCGCGATCTCCACCCCTCGTCCCGCCGCAAGACGCAGGGCCTCCCCGAACCCCGGGTGGGTCTCGTCGTTTGGCGAGAAATCTTCTGCGCCGGCCATCTGGATCACGAAGAACGCCGTGGCCCGGTACCCCTCCTCTTTTAGCCGGATCAATTCATGGAGATGCTTGATGCCCCGCTCGGTGGGGGCGTCGGGGAAGCGAGTGTGCCCGTTTTCCTCCAGCGTGACGCCCTTGACCTCCACGTAATGGGGCCCCTCCGGTGTCTCCAGGCAGAAGTCCAGCCGGGACTGCCCCACACGCACCTCCGGCCGCACGGCGGCACAGCGTGGATCAAAAGTCTTTGCCCACTCGGCAAACACCCGGTTTGGCGCCTGGGCGTCCATATTGACGAGGTGATCTCCCTTCTCCATGGCGATCAAGTCCCAGGCCGTCTTTCTGCCGGGATTCGCGTTCCGTTCCAGGTATACCGTGGCGCCTGGTACCAGCAGCTCCCGGCACCGCCCGGTGTTCTTCACGTGGCACACGGTGGGTATGCCGTCCAGGATCACGTTGGCAATAAACCGGTTGGGCCGGCTCAGAAATACCGCCCGCTTCACATCGCCGTACAGCACAACCTCCACCTCCGTTTCGTCCCCAGCATTGTACCACGTTCTTCACTCCCTTTTCATTCGTCATTTCCACAAAAATTCAGACAATATTTCGTCATCCTGCCCAACCGCAAAACATCTCCGTCGAAGGTTTCGGGGTTGCTTTTGGCCGCAAAGTTTGTTATAATGCAAACAATCATTATATTGGGAGGGAATCGGACATGCCAAGCAATCTCTTCGTGGTACTGATGGGCGTGGGCACCGTATTTGTCGGCCTGATCTGCATCATTCTGCTGGTCAGTTTGATGGGCTGGATCTGCCGCAAGCTGGAAAAACCCGCACCCGCCGCACCTGTCTCCCCTGCCGCTGTTCCCCAGCGTCAGGTCGTCAACGGGGGCGAGGTCCTTGCCGCCATCTCCGCCGCTATCGCCGAGGACTTGGGCACGGACGTATCCGCGATCCGCATCACATCTATCCGGAAAGTATAATCATAGGAGGAAATCGAAATGAAGAAGTATAAAGTCAACGTCAACGGTACCGTCTACGAGGTGGAGATTGAGGATATCACCGGCGCCGCACCCGTCGCTGCCGCTCCTGCCCCCGTGTCCGCTCCTGCTCCCGCTGCCGCTCCCGCCCCTGCCGGCGGTGAAGCCATTACCTCCCCCATGCCCGGCAACATTCTCGCTGTCAACGTATCTGCCGGCGACGCCGTGAAGAAGGGCCAGGTCCTGATGATCCTGGAGGCCATGAAGATGGAAAACGAAATCATGTGCCCCCGGGACGGCAAGGTCGTTTCCGTGGCCGTCGCCAAGGGCGCTACGGTGGAATCCGGAACTCTGCTGTGCACCATCCAGTGATCGGACTGGAGGTGTGAGCTATGGAAGCTATTCTGAATTTTATCCAGAGCACGGGCTTCGCACAGTTCTTCACCGGTGGCAACTGGAAGTGCCTCATCATGATCGGCATCGCCTGTGTGCTGCTGTTCCTGGGCATCGTGAAGAAGTTTGAGCCCCTGCTGCTGGTCCCCATCGCCTTCGGCATGCTGTGCACCAACCTGCCCGGCGCCGGGATGTTCCACGAGATCCTCTTCGCCGGCGGGCACATCCACTGGGATCTCTTCGGCGGAGCCCCCATCACGGCGGAGTTCCTCTCCGAGATGTCCGCCGCCGGCGTGACGGACGCCGTCCTGGCCAGCGTCACCGTGGGCCAGACCGTCTCCGTGGGCCTGGTGGATATCCTCTACCTGGGCATCAAGCTGGGCATCTACCCCTGCCTGATCTTCATGGGCGTGGGCGCCATGACGGACTTCGGCCCCCTGATCGCCAACCCCAAGAGCCTGCTGCTGGGCGCTGCCGCCCAGATCGGCATCTTCCTCACCTACGTGATCTTCCGCCTGCTGGGCTTTACCGGGGCGGAGGCGGCCTCCGTGGGCATCATCGGCGGCGCCGACGGACCCACCGCCCTGTTTGTCACCGCCATGCTGGCGCCGGCCTTGCTGGGTCCCATCGCCGTGGCGGCCTACTCCTACATGGCTCTGGTGCCCGTGATCCAGCCGCCCATCATGAAGCTGCTGACCACCGAGAAGGAGCGCCAGATCGTCATGAAGCCCCTGCGCCAGGTCAGCAAGACCGAGAAGATCATCTTCCCCATCGTGGTCACCATCTTCGTGGCCCTGCTGGTGCCCTCCGCCGGCCCGCTGATCGCCTGCCTGATGCTGGGCAACCTCTTTAAGGAATGCGGCGTCACCGAGCGGCTCAGCAAGACGGTGCAGAACGAGCTGATGAATATCGTCACCATCTTCCTGGGCGTGTCCGTGGGTGCCACCGCCACCGGCGCCACCTTCCTGGCCACCAAGACCCTGGCCATCATGCTGCTGGGCGTGTGCGCCTTCGCCCTGGGCACCGCCGGCGGCGTCCTGCTGGCCAAGTTCATGAACCTGTTCCTGAAGGAGAAGATCAACCCGCTGATCGGCTCCGCCGGCGTGTCCGCCGTCCCCATGGCGGCCCGCGTCAGCCAGACCGTCGGCCAGCAGTATAACCCCGGCAACTTCCTGCTGATGCACGCCATGGGCCCCAACGTGGCCGGCGTCATCGGCTCTGCCATCGCCGCGGGCGTGCTGATCTCCCTGTTCGGTTAATGGAGGTATCGCATGGATAACAAGGACTTTCTCTCCAACAAACCCCTGCTGGTCACGGATACCATCCTCCGTGACGCCCACCAGTCCCAGGCGGCCACCCGTATGACCATTGAGGATATGCTGCCCGCCCTGGAGATTTTGGACAACATCGGCTACTACTCCCTGGAGTGCTGGGGCGGCGCCACCTTCGACGCCTGCATGCGCTTTCTGAACGAGGACCCCTGGGAGCGGCTGCGCACCATCCGGGCCCACGTGAAGAACACCAAGCTGCAGATGCTGTTCCGCGGCCAGAACATCCTGGGCTATAAGCACTACGCCGACGACGTGGTGGACGCCTTCTGCCGCAAGAGCGTGGAGAACGGCATCGACATCATCCGCATCTTCGACGCCCTCAACGACGTCCGCAACCTGGAGGCCGCCATCCGCGCCACCAAGAAGTACGGCGGCCAGGTGGAAGCGGCCCTCAGCTACACCATCTCCCCCATCCACGATGAGGCGTATTTTGTCAAGCTGGCCCGGGAGCTGGAGCAGATGGGCGCCGACGCCATCTGTATCAAGGACATGGCCAATCTGCTGCTGCCCATGGAGGCCTATTCCCTGGTCAAGGCCCTGAAGGAGACCGTCAACGTGCCCATCCACCTCCACACTCACAACACCACCGGCACCGGCGACATGGTGCTGCTGATGGCGGCCTACGCCGGTGTGGACATCGTGGACACCGCTCTCTCCCCCCTGGCCAACGGCACCTCCCAGCCCGCCACCGAGTCCCTGGTGGCTACGCTGAAGGGCACCGTCCGGGATACCGGCCTGGATCTGGACAAGATGTCCGACGCCGCCGCCCATTTCCGTAAGGTTGCCCAGCGTCTCCAGGACGCCGGGATCCTCAACCCCAAGGTCCTGCGGGTGGACACCAACACCCTCCGCTACCAGGTCCCCGGCGGCATGCTCTCCAACATGATCTCCCAGCTGAAAGAGGCCGGCAAGGAGGACAAGTACTACGATGTGCTGGAGGAGATCCCCCGTGTCCGCAAGGACTTCGGCTATCCCCCGCTGGTGACTCCCACCTCCCAGATCGTGGGCACCCAGGCCGTGATGAACGTCATCATGGGCGAGCGGTACAAGGTCTTCCCCAAGGAGTCCAAGGCCCTGCTGCGCGGCGAATACGGCAGATTGCCCGGCGAGGTCAACGAGGCCGTCCGGGCCAAGGCCGGCATCGCGCCGGAGGAGGTCGTTACCTGCCGCCCCGCCGACCTGCTGGAGCCGGAGCTGGAGAAGTACAAGACGGAGTTCAAGGACGTGGCCCGCAGCGAGGAGGACGTGCTGAGTCTGGCCCTCTTCCCCCAGGTAGCCCCCAAGTTTCTGGACCGCCGGGATCACCCGGAGAAGTACGCCGAAGCTCCCAAGCCCGCCCCCAAGGCACCCGCCGACCCCAACGCCGTGCGGGAATTCGCCGTCCAGATCGACCCCAACGTGATGGGAAATCTGTAAGACGCACTAAAATAGAAGCAGCCCCCGGAGGAAAAACCTCCGGGGGCTGTTTTCATGCCTTTTTGATCGGATGTCGGATCACCGTTTTCCACTTTTCCGGCGCGACCTTCCGCGCGTCGGACAGGTAGATCTCGTGATGCAGCCTCTTATCCGACAGATCGTTGGCATACCCATTTTCCTTAACGTACTCATCCATCAATTTGACCGTTGCAGGCTCGTCGTCAAAAGGACCCAGGTGCATGATCTGCACACACAACCCCTCGTCAACGGTCAAAAATTCAGCACACGAACAGTCCAATTTCTTTTTCCTCGTCGCAGCGGCAACAGCCCACGCAATATCCTCCTTCGATACAAAATCGGGCAGCCGAATCACAGAGATCCAGCAGAAGGAGGATTTGTCCCCATAGTCGACCCCGTCCTCGCCGGTCTGCCACCAGAAGCCCTCCAGCGGCGGAACGACGTATTCAAAGAAGCCTTCGATCCTGTGGTCAGTCTTATTGCTCATCTTCAGCGTATACGCCACGGCATACAGCACCCCCAGCGCCCGCTGGTACGCACCATCCTCCTCGTTGGGATCACCGCTTCCTCTGACGGCAATGTAGTTCGCCGGGGGAACGGTTACGATCTCCGGCGTGTTCTGCGGCAGATAGAACTCCCTGTATTCTTTCTTGAAATCAAAAGCCATGCAATCTCCCTCCGTAAACCTGTTTACCCATTCTTCTTCCCTATTATACGCATCATGCAATATCTTTTCAACCGCGTATCGCCGCGCATACGCCGTGAGGGATTCTCCTCTCGCTGCGCAAACGTGCCACCGGCACGTTTGCTGCCAAACCCCGCGGCGCTGATGCTTGCGGCGTTTGGAGCTCGTTTCGAATCCCTTCTATATGCCAAAAGTGCCACCCCATATGGGGTGGCACTTTTGGCACGCCGTGAGGGATTCGAACCCCCGGCCTTCTGGTCCGTAGCCAGACGCTCTATCCAGCTGAGCTAACGGCGCATGTCTTTCGGACAGCTTGATAATGATAGCACATCCTTTCGGAAAAAGCAAGTATGTTTTTCAAAATTTCCTAATTTTTCTTCGCACTTGTCAAATTCGCCGGTTTGTGCTATGGTAATACAAAAGATACCACCATTCGGGAGGATATTGCTATGAGTACCAATTTCAAAACCTGTCTGTTCGGCGGATTTGACCGGGAGGACGTGATCTCCTATATTGAACAATCCTCCCGGGAGAGTCGGGAGCGCATCGATGAGTTGACCGGCAGCAACGAGGCCCTCATCCGGGAGAATGAAGCCCTGGCCCGTCAGGTGGAGGAGCTGCGGGAAAAGGCGGAGCAGTTCACCGCGACCCATGATACGCTGGCGGCCCTTCAGGCCCGCACGGCGGAGCTGGCCAGGCGCGCCGAGGAGCTGGCCGCTGAAAACGAGACTCTCCGGGGACAGGCCCAGGAGTACCAGTCCTTGAAGGATCACATCGCCGAGATCGAGATCTCCGCTCACCGCCGCACCGAGGAGTTCCGTGCCAACGCCATCGCCAGGCTCCACGAGCTGGTCTCGGAGCAGCGGGGCTGGTGCGCCGAGCGCCGGGATCAGTACGCCTCCGCCCATGAGAGCGTGTGTCAGCAGATCCGGGCGGCCCAGGAGGCCCTGGGCACGGTGGATCTCTCCGGCTTCGACCGCATGGACGAAAAGCTCCGCGAACTGGCGGACAGCCTGGACAAATAAACCCATACATAAAAGAAGGTCTCCGGTTCAGCCGGAGACCTTCTTTTCTCTGTTACGATTCTCCGTCCTCCAGCGGCACCAGAACTCCCAACACCACATATCGGGCGTCGTCGAACTCATAGGAGCAGGTGGAAAGGGTCAGGATAGGCCCGTCCGTGCTGATCTCCTCCGCCGGGCGGAAGGTGGACCGGGAGCGGTACGATTCCAGCAGGGAGTCCGAGACGCTCATGCTCTGATAGATCTCCGCGTCGTCCTCCACCACGCAGCCGGCGAACAGGTCCACCCGGTACTTCTGTGTGGGAGTGGTCAGATACAGAAACGGATGGCTGTCATAATAGCTCTGGTCCTTGTACTTGACCAGTGTGCCGAACATATCCCCGGTCTTCATATGGTGGCCGTAGATGATGCTGTTCCCATCGGAGAAGTCGGGGCTGCTGCGCCAGTCCAGAAACAGCGAACCGTTGTTGTTCCACGTTCCGTCCAGCAGGCGGTACAGATAATAGTCGTTGTCGCTGCCCTGTACCACCGGGTAGTTAAAGCGGGAATCGGGGCCATAGAGCCAGGCTACCACGTCCTCGTTGATCCTCCAGAGATCCTCGAAGTTCACCTCGACCTGGTCATCAAGCTCTCCAGTCCCCACAGCGCCGCCCTTTGTCACGGTGACATATTGGGCGGCCTCGTTCACAACGGTCTGGCTGCGATGCTTCTGGTACAGATAATCGCCGATCCGATAGGCGGAATAGGAGAATACGCCCAGCAGAACAACGAGTAAAATGCCATAGATCACTCTCTTCATGTCATGATCCTCCCTAGCCGAGATTATAACACGGTTTTTCCCTCCGCGCAACTGCCGCATAATTCCCGCTTTACTTAGTGGGCTGGCTGGAGTAAAATGGAGAAAACGTGAGAAAGGAGTGGATACCCATGATCCACTTTAACAGCGACTATCTGGAGGGCGCCCATCCCGCCGTACTGCAGCGGCTGGTGGAGACCAATATGGAGCAGTCCATCGGCTACGGCTGCGACCCCTACTGCGAGATCGCCCGGGGGAAGATCCGCGCCGCCTGCGGCGCGGCCGAGGCTGACGTCCATTTCCTGGTGGGCGGCACCCAGACCAACACCACCGTCATCGCCTCCATCCTGCGCCCCTATCAGGGCGTGATCAGCGCCGTCAGCGGTCACATCAACTGCCATGAGGCCGGCGCCATCGAGTCCACCGGCCACAAGGTCATCGCCCTGCCCGCTGAGAACGGCAAGATCACCGCGCAGCAGGTGGCGGACTACGTGGATTGGCACCGGAACGACGAGAGCATGGAGCATATCGTCTACCCCGGCATGGTCTATATCTCCTACCCCACCGAGGGCGGCACCCTGTACAGCAAGGCGGAGCTCACCGCCATGTACGAGACCTGCCGCCGCTGCGGCCTGTATCTGTTCATCGACGGCGCACGCCTGGGCTACGGCCTCACCTCCGACGAGGCAGACCTGACCCTGCCGGAGCTGGCGAGGCTGTGCGACGTGTTCACCATCGGCGGCACCAAGATCGGCTTGCTGTTCGGCGAGGCGGTGATCATCATGAACCCCGCCCTGACCAGGGACTTCCGGCCCCTTCTCAAGCAGCGGGGCGGCATGCTGGCCAAGGGCCGTCTCCTGGGCCTCCAGTTCGACGCCCTGTTCACCGACGGTCTCTACTTCCGCATCGCCCGCCACGCCAACGAGATGGCAAAAAAGATCCGCGACGTCTTCGTCTCCGCCGGCTATCCCCTGCTGTTCGACTCTCCCACCAACCAGCAGTTCTTCATCCTGCCTGACGACGAGCTGGCTGTACTGGCGAAGAACTTCGGCTACGAGTACTGGGAGCGCATCGATCCCACCCACTCCGGCGTCCGTTTTGCCGCCAGCTGGGCCACCACCCAGGAGCAGGTGGACGCTCTGCGGGATGCCGTCAACGCCCTAAAAAAGTGACAGAACCACATAACAAGGACACGGGAGAGGTCTCCCGTGTCCTTGCTTGTTCCTGTCCCGACCGCTACACCTTCCGGGCGGAGATGTCGCACAGCTCTACGCCGATGCCATGCTTCCCCAGGGCGCTGCGGCCGCCGGCGAGGATCTTGTCCCGGTACTTCCCCAGCATCTGCAGCAGCAGCTCGTCCTTCTTCTCCTGGGACATGGTCTTTAGGATCGTCCGGGCCATGTTGGTGGCCATCTCCGGGTTCCCGGCCAGGATGCCGCCCAGGATGCCGCCCTTGTCGCCGCTCTTCATGCTGTCAGCCAGCAGCGGCACCAGAAACTCCGCCACGGACTCATAGTTGATGTTGTCCACCAGGATCTTGACTTCGATCATTGTTCTTCTCCTCTGTACAGAGAAAACGCCGGAAGGGTACTTCCGGCGTTTTCTGCTGTGGATCTGTTTACGCCTTGGGGCCGGCGGCCACGACCTCGTCGCTCATCTTCGTGTACTTTTTGAAGTTCTCCACGAAGCTGGTGGCCAGCTTCTTGCAGCTGGCGCGATAGGCCTCCTTGTCCTCCCAGGTGTTCTCGGGGATCAGCAGTTCGCTGGGCACGCCCTCGATGGTGGTGGGCACCTGGACGCCGAAGGTGGGATCGGTGACGAACTCGCTCTTCTCGATCTCGCCGGTCAGGGCGGCGGTGACCATGGCGCGGGTGTACTTCAGCTTCATGCGCTTGCCGGTGCCGTTCCAGCCGGTGTTGACCAGATAGACGTTGGCGCCGGACTTCTCCACCTTCTCCGCCAGCATGCCGGCGTAGACGGAGGGATCCAGCGGCAGGAAGGGCTCGCCGAAGCAGGTGGAGAAGGTGGGCACCGGCTCCACAATGCCGATCTCCGTGCCGGCCACCTTGGAGGTGAAGCCGGAGACGAAGTAGTACATGGCCTGGTTGCGGTTCAGCTTGCTGATGGGAGGCAGCACACCGTAGGCGTCGGCCGTCAGGAAGATGACGGTCTTGGGCACGCTGGGGCTCATGCCGGAGAGCTCCGCGTTGGGGATATACTCCACGGGATAGCCCACGCGGGAGTTGACGGCCAGGGAATCGTCGTCAAAGTCAAACTCCCGGGTCTCGGGGTCCATGACCACGTTTTCCACCAGAGCGCCGAACTTGATGGCGTTGTAGATCTCGGGCTCACCCTCGGGGCTCAGGTTGATGCACTTGGCGTAGCAGCCGCCCTCGAAGTTGAACACGGAGTCGTCGGCCCAGCCGTGCTCGTCGTCGCCGATCAGCATGCGGTTGGGATCGGCGGACAGGGTGGTCTTGCCGGTGCCGCTGAGGCCGAAGAACACGGCGCTGTCGCCGTCCTTGCCGATGTTGGCGGAGCAGTGCATGGGGAACACGCCCATCTTGGGCAGGACGTAGTTCATGACGGAGAATACGGACTTCTTGATCTCGCCGGCGTACTGGGTACCGGCGATGACCACCTCGTGGCCCTCGTAGTCCACCAGGATGGCGGCCTCGCTGCGGGTGCCGTCCAGCTCCGGGATGCACTTGAAGCCGGGGGCGGCGATGATGGTGAAGTCCGCCTGGAAATCAGCCAGCTGCTCGGCGGTGGGCCGGCGCAGCAGCTGGTGGATAAACAGGTTCTGGCTGGCCAACTCGTTGACAATGCGGAAGGCCTTGGTGTACTTGGGGTCAGCGCCGGCAAAGCCGTCGAAGACGAAGATCTCCTTGCCCTGCAGGTAGGCCACCACCTTGGCGCGGATGGCGTCGTAGCGGGCCTTGTCGATGGGACGGTTCACCTTGCCCCAGGCGATGTCGTCATGGACGGCGGGGGTGTCTACGATGAACTTATCGTTGGCGCTGCGGCCGGTATACTTGCCGGTCTTCACCACCAGCGCGCCGGTCAGAGACAGGGTACCCTCGCCGCGGCGCAGAGCGTGCTCCGTCAGCTGTGCGGGATTCAGGTTACGATAGACAGCCTGGGCGTTGATGATGCCCAGCTTTTCCAGTCCGTAAGTTTCCATGGGTGATTCCTCCTAATTGCCTTAATAGTCAGCGCAGTTTATTTGACTGAGTTCATTATAACACCCCATTTTGAGAAATGGTAGCCCCTTCTGGACACTTTTCCGCAGTATTTTGCCTAATATTTCGCCAAATGGAAAAAGACAGGGGATCTGCCGTACAGATCCCCTGCTCTCCCTATTCGCAGTATCGGCTGATCGCCGCCAGCAGTTCGCTCTTCCCCGTCCCCTTCTCCGCGGAAAAGGGGATCAGCTCCACGCTCCCGTCCAGCTCCAGCATCTGCCGGATCAGGGCCAGGTTGGGCTCAATCTCCCGGGCCTTCAGCTTATCCAGCTTGTTGGCCGCCACGATCAGCGGACATCCAGTGCTCTTGAACCAGCTGCACATGGTCACGTCGTCCACCGTGGGCTTATGCCGGGCGTCCACGATCAGCACGCCCAGCGTGATGAGCCCAGCCTCGGCGAAATAGCTCTCCATCAGCGCGGCCCACCGGTCCCGCTCCGTCTGACTCACCTTGGCATAGCCATAGCCGGGCAGGTCGGTAAAGTAGAGCTTGCCGTCGATGAGGAAGTAGTTGATCTGACTGGTTTTGCCGGGTGTGGCTCCCACCCTGGCGAAGTTCTTCCGGCCTAAAAGGCGGTTGATCACCGACGACTTTCCCACGTTGGACCGGCCGGCGAAGGTCACTTGATGCCGACCGTCCCGGATAAACATTTCCCTGGACACGGCGGAGCGGATAAATTCCGCTCTGTTAAAGTTGATCGCCATGGCGTACCTCCTGCCGCCCGGCCGGCACAGCCGCCATCACGGTGAGATGGTCCACCGCGGAGGCACAGTCCACCGGCGTCAGCGCTGCGGCGAACACCGCGTCCACCGTCTCCACCGGGATAAAGTGCAGCGCCTTGCGCACGGTCTGGTCGATCTCCTCCAGGTCCTTCTCGTTCTCCTTGGGAATGATCACCGTCAGAATTCCGTTGCGGAGAGCCGCCATGGTCTTCTCCTTCAGTCCGCCGATGGGCAGCACACGGCCCCGGAGCGTCACCTCGCCGGTCATGGCCACGCTGCGGCGGACCTTCCGGCCCGTCAGCGCCGACAGGGTGGCTGTGGTGATGGCGATGCCGGCGGAGGGACCATCCTTGGGTACAGCCCCCTCCGGGAAGTGGATGTGGATGTCCTTGTTCTTATAGAAGTCCGGGTCGAGGCCCAGCTCCTCCGTCCGGCTGCGCAGGCAGCTCAGCGCCGCCTTGGCGGACTCCTGCATCACCAGGCCCAGGTTGCCGGTGAGCTCCAGCTTGCCGCTGCCGGGCACCGCATTTGCCTCCACCTCCAGGATCTCGCCGCCCACCTCGGTCCAGGCCAGGCCGTTAACCACGCCGATTTCGTCCTTATCCGTATGCAGCGGCTCCTGATACCGGGGCACGCCAAGGGCCCCCTTCAGGTCGTCTTCTGTAATGCTTACTTGCTTTACATCTGTTGAAACCAACTGCATAGCCGCCTTGCGGCACAGCTTGCCCAGCTGCCGCTCCAGCACGCGGACGCCGGATTCCCGGGTGTAGTCGGCAATGATCCGGCGCAGCGCCCCATCGCTGATGCGGAGCTGGTTCTTCTTCAACCCGTGCTCCTTCAGCTGCTTGGGCAGCAGGTGCCGCCTGGCGATTTCCACCTTCTCCTCGTCGGTGTAGCTGCTCAGCTCGATGACCTCCATCCGGTCCAGCAGGGGCCGTGGAATGGTGGTCATGGTGTTGGCGGTGGTGATGAACATCACCTGGCTCAGGTCCACCGGGATCTCCAGGAAGTGGTCCCGGAAGCTGTAGTTCTGTTCGCTGTCCAGCACCTCCAGGAGTGCCGAGGCGGGATCGCCCCGCATGTCGTTGGCCAGCTTGTCGATCTCGTCCAGCACCAGCAGCGGATTCATGCTGCCGGAGCGGGTCAGCGCCTCGATGATGCGGCCGGGCATGGCGCCGATATAGGTCTTGCGGTGACCGCGGATATCCGCCTCATCCCGCACGCCGCCCAGGCTCAGCCGGGCCAGCTTGCGGTTCATGGCCTTGGCCACGGAGACGGCGATGGAGGTCTTTCCCACACCGGGCGGGCCCACCAGGCAGAGGATCTTCCCCTTGGCGTCAGGGTTGATCTGCCGGACGGCGATAAACTCCAGGATCCGCTCTTTCACCTTGTCCAGGCCGTAGTGGTCCCGGTCCAGGATCTTCCGGGCCCGCTCCACGTCGGCCCGGTCCCGGGTCCGTTTGCCCCAGGGGATCTCCAGGCACACATCCAGATAGTTCCGGATAACGGAGGCCTCAGCGCTGCCGTAGGGCTGCTTGCCCAGGCGCTCCACCTCCTTGGTGAGCTTCTTGCGTACCTCGTCGGTGAGCCTGGCCCTCTTGATCTTCTCGGCGTACTCGGCCAGCTCCTCGTCCTCGTCCTCCCCCAGCTCCTGCTGCAGCACCTTCACCTGCTCCCGCAGGATGGTATTCTTCTGGAGCCGGGCCACCCGTTCCCGCACCCGCTGCTCCAGTTGGACCTCCAGCGCGATCACGTCCACCTCGTGGGCCAGGATCTCGTTGACCAGTGTCAGCCGGCGCAAGGGGTTCAGCTGCTCCAGCACCCGCTGGCGGTCCGTATGCCGCAGCGTCAGATTGTGGGCGACATAGTCCGCCAGACGACCGGGATCTCTGGTGTCCAGGATCCGGGAGACCACCTCGTCACCCAGATTGGGCACCATCTCCCGGTAGGTGGAAAAGATGGCGTATGTCTGGCGCAGCAGGGCCTCCATCCGGTCCGTGTGCCGGCCGGGGAAATCCTCCTCCAGCAGCTCCACGTTGGCCTGGAGATAGGGCTTCGTCTGCCACAGGCGGTGAAGCCGTGCCCGCTGCTGACCCTCCACGATGACGCGGACGGAGCTGTCAGAGGTCTTGATGATCTGCAGGATGCGGCAGACGGTGCCGACGGTATACAGGTCCTTCTCCTCCGGGAGCTGGGTGCCGATATCCCGCTGGGTCACCAGCAGGATTCGGCGGTCGCTCTCCATTGCCCTGTCCAGCGCGTAGATGGAAATCTCGCGCTCCACATCGAAGCTGGCCGTCAGCTCCGGGAAAACCGTCATGCCCCGCAGGGCAACGACGGGAATATTCAGTGTTGTCAGTTCCATGGGTTTCTCCTCTATGCTCTAAGGAAAAGGGGAGCGGCGACGACGGCGCCCCTCCCCTATTCAACTCATTACGAGGCCGACTGGTTCTCCCGGTCAGCCTTGCCGGTTTTGATCCGCGCCCGGCGTGTCGCCTTGTCGGGATCGTGCTCCACCGCCGGCTGGGCGCCGTCCTTCACGCACGCCTCGGTGATCGTCACCTTCACAATGGTGGGATCGGAGGGGATGTCGTACATGATCTGGGTCAGCAGTCCCTCCATGACGGCCCGCAGGCCCCGGGCGCCGATGTTGCGCTCGATGGCCCGGTCGGCCACCGCCTCCAGCGCGCCCGGCTCGAACACCAACTCCACGTCGTCGTAGTCCAGCAGCTTCTTGTACTGTTTGACCAGGGCGTTCTTGGGCTCGGTGAGGATTCGTACCAGGTCCTCCCGGCTCAAGCCGTTCAGCGCGGTGATCACCGGCATGCGGCCCACCAGCTCCGGAATGATGCCGAACTTCAGCAGATCGTGGGGTTGGACCTCCTGCAGCAGCTCGCCGGTACGGCGCTCCGCCTTGCTCTCCACCACGGCGTCAAAGCCGATGCCCTTGCGGTCGGTACGCTTCTCGATGATCTTCTCCAGACCGTCGAAGGCGCCGCCGCAGATAAAGAGGATGTCCTTGGTGTTCACCTGGATGAACTCCTGGTGGGGGTGCTTCCGGCCGCCCTGGGGCGGCACGTTGGCCACGGTGCCCTCCAGCAGCTTCAGCAGCGCCTGCTGCACGCCCTCGCCGGACACATCCCGGGTGATAGAGGTGTTCTCGCTCTTGCGGGCGATCTTGTCGATCTCGTCCACGTAGATGATGCCGTGCTCGGCCAGCTCCACGTCGAAGTCCGCCGCCTGCAGCAGGCGCAGCAGGATGTTCTCCACGTCGTCGCCCACGTAGCCGGCCTCGGTCAGCGTGGTGGCGTCGGCGATGGCAAAGGGGACCTTCAGCACCCGGGCCAGCGTCTGGGCAAAGAGGGTCTTGCCGCTGCCGGTGGGGCCGATCATGAGGATGTTGCTCTTCTGCAGCTCCACATCCTCGTCGCCGCCGAAATAGATGCGCTTATAGTGGTTGTAGACGGATACGGCCAGCGTCACCTTGGCGCTCTCCTGGCCGATCACGTACTGGTCCAGCACGTCCCGGATCTCCTTGGGGGTGGGCAGCTCGTCGGGGCTGTTGAAGCCCGCCTCCGGGCCGGGAGCGTAGCCCTCGTCCAGGATGGACATGCACAGCTCCACGCACTCGTCGCAGATGCGGACGCCCGGCCCCTGGATCATACGGTGTACCTGGGACTCGTGCTTGCCGCAGAAGGAACACCGCAGGGACTTCTTTTCGTCAGCCATAGTAAGTTACCTCTTGTAGATGACCTTGTCCACCAGGCCGTATTCCCTGGCCTCCTCGGCGGCCATCCAGTGATCCCGCTCGGAATCGGCCTTCACCTGCTCGGGGGTCTTGCCGGTGTTCTCGGCCAGGATCTTGTTCAGCCGCTGCTTGATCTTCAGGAAATGCTCCACGTCGATCTCCATATCCGTCACCTTACCCTGGGTGCCGGCGGAGGGCTGGTGGATCATGATCTCGGCGTTAGGCAGGGCGATGCGCTTGCCCTTGGCGCCGGAGCTCAGCAGGAACGCGCCCATGCTGGCGGCCATGCCGATGCAGATGGTGGACACGTCGCACTTGATATACTGCATGGTATCGTAGATGGCCATGCCCGCGGTGACGGAGCCGCCGGGGCTGTTGATGTACATCTGGATGTCCTTATCGGGGTCCTGGGCCTCCAGATACAGCAACTGGGCGACCACCAGGCTGGCGGTGGTATCATTGACCTCTTCGCCCAGGAAGATGATGCGATCGTTGAGCAAACGGGAAAAGATATCATAGGACCGCTCGCCGCGGTTGGTCTGCTCGACAACATAGGGGACTAAACTCATGGAAATACCTCCTGATCAAATTGATGCTACCAAATTATACCCGCCCCATGTGATTTCTAACAAAGCCAGGGAGCTTACTCCTCAGTCTTCTCTTCCTTCTTCTCCTCCACGGGGGCCACGGCCACGGCATTGTCGGCCACCAGCTTGATGACCTTGCCGCGGACCACCTGGTCCTTCACGTCCTCGGCGCGCAGGTACTTCTTCACGTTCTCCAGCTCCATACCGTACTGGTCGGCGATCTTCTTCATCTCGGCCTCGACCTCCTCGTCGTTGGCCTCGATGCCCTCGGCCTTCACGATGGCCTCCACGGCCAGGTCCATACGCACCTGACGGATGGCGGGCTCCCGGGCCTCGTCCAGAATCTTCTGCTCGTCGCCGCCGGAGAACTGCACGTACTGCTCATAGGTGATACCCTGGGAGGCCAGCTGCTGCTTCAGGTTTTCCACCATCTGCTTGGCCTGCAGGTCCGCCATCTCCTGGGGGATATCGGCCTCGATGCCCTCGGCCACCTTATCCATCAGCACGTCCTCAAAGGCCCGCTGAGCGGCGGCCTTGCGGTCCTCGGTGATCTTCTTCTTCAGGTCGGCCTTCAGCTCCTTCAGGGTGTCGAACTCGGACACGTCCTTGGCGAACTCGTCGTCCAGAGCGGGGACCTCCTTGGTCTTGACCTCGTTGACCTTCACGTGGAAGACAACGGGCTTGCCGGCCAGCTCGGGGGTGTAGTTCTCGGGGAAGGTGATATCGATGTCCTTCTCCTCGCCGGCCTTCATGCCGATCAGCTGATCCTCGAAGCCGGGGACGAAGCTGCCGGAGCCGATCTCCAGGTCGAAATTCTCCCCCTTTCCGCCCTCGAAGGGCACGCCGTTATCAAAACCCTCGAAGTCGATGTCAGCGGTGTCGCCCTTCTTGACGGCGCGCTCCACGCTCACCAGACGGCTGTTGCGGTCGGCCATCTCCTTCAGGCGGGCGTTCACGTCGGCGGCCAGGACCTTGACCTCGGCCCGGGGAGCCTCCAGGCCCTTGTACTGGCCCAGCTTCACCTCGGGATAGACAGCCACGGTGCACTTGAAGGTGACGCCGTCCTTGCCCACGTTCTCCAGCTCCACCTGGGGATAGCCCACCACATCCAGCTCCTGCTCCTTCACGGCGGCCTCATAGGCGTCGGGCAGAACGATGTTCACGGCCTCCTCATAGAACACCTCGGAGCCGTACATGCCCTCGATGATCTTGCGGGGCGCCTTGCCGGGACGGAAGCCGGGGACGTTCATCTTGCCGCGCATCTTGTTGTACGCCTTGTTGACGGCCTTTTCAAACTCCTCGGCGCCCACGTCGATGGTCAGGACGACCTTGCTGTTCTCGATCTTCTCACAGGATTTTACACTCATTCTTTTCTTCCTCCGTTCAGCACCGATCTCTGTCAGTGCGTTTTTCACTTTCAATCAGTGCAATTTGATATTATACCAAATAGTGCGCTGGATTTCCACACTTTTTTGCCTTAATCGCAAATTTTTTTGGGAACAAACTGTAAATAATCCGCCGCCACCAGGGAAAAAACCGTTCCGTACTGCTCCCCCTCCACGGCCCGCCGCTGGGTGGCCCCGTGGAGATGGCCGTAATAGCACTCCCTGACCCCGTACTCCCGCAGCAACCGCAGGATCTCCGGGCAGCGGTAGCCCTGGTACAGGGGCGGATAGTGGAGGAAGCACAGCTTCTCCGCCGTGCCCGCCGCCTTCAGCGACGTCTCCAGCCGGCCCACCTCCCGCAGCAGCACCTTTTCGTCGTGGCCGCTCTGATCCAGCTCGTAAAACCAGCCCCGGGTGCCGCACAGGGCCTTGTCGCCGTACCACAGGCAGTTGTTGTGGAGAATGTCCAGCGTGTCCAGCCCGTTTTCGGCGAAGAACCGCTTCATTTTGGCGGCGGTGTTCCACCAGTAGTCGTGGTTGCCCTTCATCAGGATCTTCCGCCCCGGCAGGGCGTCGATGAACCGGAAATCCTGAAGCGATTCCTCCAGGCTCATACCCCAGCTCAGGTCGCCGCACAGCACCGTCACGTCGTCGTCCTGCAGCGTCGAAAAGCCGGCGGCGATCCGCTCCACATAGCCCGCCCAGGCCTCGCCGAAGACCTCCATGGTCTTGTCGCTGCCCAGGGACAGATGCAGATCCCCCATGGTATACAGTGCCATGCGCTCCCTCCTTTCACAGCAGCCGCAGCAGATTGTTCCAGAAAATGTCCTCCAGCAGGGCCGCGTCGTATCCCCGCGCCTGCAGCGCCTCATAGAGCCGCGGCACGTGCTGGATGCCCTCCATGCCCCCGGCCAGAGCCTCGCAGCCGTCCAGGTCGCCGCCCAGACACACGGTTTTCTCCCCGTCCAGGGCCAGGAAATGCTCCACGTGGGCCACCAGCTGGTCCATGGAGCCGTTCTCCCCCACGAAATTTCGGTAGAGATTGATCCCCGCCACGCCGCCGCTGTCCCGGATGGCCCGGAACATATCGTCGGTCAGGTTCCGGGGATGGGGACACAGGGCGCGGCTGTTGGAATGGGAGGCCACCACCGGCCGCCGGGCCATACGGATCAGATCCCAGAAACCCGGATCGGACAGATGGGACACGTCGGCATAGATATCATGCTCCTCCAGGGCCCGGACAAAGTCCCGTCCCTGCGCCGACAGGCCTCGGTCGCTGTCGGCGCAGTTGGTGCCGCTGATGGCGTTGGGCACGTTCCAGGTCAGGTTGCACAGCCGCACGCCCCACCCGGCCACGGTGGAGACCCGGCCGGGGTCACATTCCAGCAGATCCGCCGCCTCCACGCTCAGCAGCGCCGCGATCTTGCCGCCGTCTACGGTTTCCCGCACCTGGTCGGCGGTGCGGCAGTGGCGCGCCAGATCGGCGTTTTCCTCCATCTCGTGCAGAAAACAGTCGTGGAGCCGCCGGCACATGGCCCACATGCCGTCCTCCGGCGCAAATTCCGGGTCGTGGTACAGGGCGAAGAACTGGGCGTAACGGTCAAAACTCCTGCCCCGCAACAGGTCCACGTGGCCGCCGTTTTGCCGCAGGCCCTGCACGGCGTCCCAATAGGCCCGCACCGCCTCCGGCTGGTCCGGCCGTGACGATATGACACAGCGGTGGATGGTGTCGCAGTGGGCGTCAAAATAGGGGATCATTCAATTCACCTCAAAAAGCGTTCTCCAGGTATTCTATGCGGGCCTTGCCGCATTCATCGGCGTAGACCTCCGCCACGTCAAACCGGGCGGGACAGTCCAGCTCATGCTGGCTCAGGTAGAGCAGCGCCGTCTTCCGCAGCCGCTCCTGCTTCCGCTCCGTCACCGCCTCCCGGGGCAGGCCGAACTCGGTGCTGCTGCGGAGCTTCACCTCCACGAAGCACACCGTCCTCCCTTTTCGGGCGATCAGGTCGATTTCCCCGAAGCGGCAGCGGTAGCTGTGGGCCAGCAGCGTATAGCCCTTTTTCCGCAGATACACCGCTACCTGGGCCTCGCCCCAGGTGCCGCTGAGGCGGCTCACCGTCCGGCCTCCCATTTCTTCAGAAAGGTCATCCGGTGCTCCGGGCAGGGCCCGTATTGCTCCAGCATGGCGTAGTGGAGCTTGGTGCCGTAGCCCTTGTGCCGGGCGAACTGGTACTGGGGATACGCCTTGTCCAGCACCTCCGTCACGTAGCGGTCACGGCTGACCTTGGCCAGAACGGACGCGGCGGCGATACTCTCGCTCTTTCCGTCGCCGCCCACCACGCAGGTGTGTGGCGCCGTGATCCGGGCGGATTGTCCCTTGTCGCGGTTGCCGTCGATGAGCGCCAAATCCGGCGACAGCGGCAATCCGTCGATGGCCAGCTGCATGGCCTTCATCCGGGCGCTGAGGATGTCGGTATCGTCGATCTCCGCCGCCTCCACCCGTGCCACGGACCAGGCCAGCGCCTTGTCCACGATGATATCGTACAGGGCCTCCCGCTGCTTTTCCGTCAGCTTTTTGGAGTCGTTGAGCCCCTCGATGAGCAGGTGCGGCGGCAGGATCACCGCCGCGGCGTACACCGGGCCCATCAGCGGTCCGGCCCCGGCCTCGTCCACGCCGCAGATCCGCTCCATGCCCCGGTCAAACCACTCGTCCTCGACGGACCAGGGGTGTTCAATCTCACTCATTCTCTCGCGTCCTCCACCGTCTCCAGTGTAAAGCGTCCCAGCTTGCCACCCCGGAATTCATCAAGCAAAATCCGGGCCATGCGCTCGGTGTCCACCTCCGCGCCCCGCATGAGGAAGCCCCGCCTGCGTCCCGCCTTGGTCAGCAGGTCGTAGCCGCTGTCCCCCTCCTGGATCTCGATCTGATAGCGCTCCGTCAGCACGTCGGCGTAGTGCTTCCCCAGATACTCCATCAGCAGGCTGGCCAGCTCCTCGATGTCCATCACGTCGTCCTTGATGGCGCCGGTGAAGGCCAGGCGCAGGCCCACCTGGGTGTCGTCGAATTTGGGCCACAGGATGCCGGGGGTGTCCAGCAGCTCCAGCGTCCGGTCCACCGGCACCCACTGCTTGCTGCGGGTCACGCCGGGCCGGTCCTCGGCCTTGGCGGTCTTCCGGCGGGCCACCTTGTTGATGAAGGTGGATTTCCCCACGTTGGGGATGCCCAGCACCATCACCCGGATGGTGCGGCCCACCTGGCCTTTGGCCTCCCAGGCGGCGATCTTATCCTTCAGCAGCTCCCGCACCGCGGCGGCGAACTGCTGCGTGCCGGCACCTCCCTTGGCGTTGGCCTCCAGCACGGCATAGCCCCTTTCCCGGAACCAGACGGCCCAGCGCTTCGTCTGGCGGGGATCGGCCTGATCCACCCGGTTCAGCACCACCAGCCGCGGCTTGTCCCCCGTCATCTCATCCACGTCCGGGTTCCGGGAGGACAGGGGGATTCGGGCGTCCAGGATCTCGCACACGGCGTCCATGTGCCCGATCTCCGCGGCGATCATCCGCCTTGTTTTTGTCATGTGGCCGGGGAACCAGCTCAGGCCCTCGATCTGCATACGTCTCACCTTCTTCACAGTTGCAGTAGATTATACCATATTTCCCATCAAAAGGAAAGAAAAACCGCCCACGGATTCGTGGGCGGTTTTCGGATCGTTCGATTGGCTTACAGCTTCTCGCGGACCTTGGCGGCCTTGCCGACGCGGTCACGCAGATAGTACAGCTTGGCGCGGCGGACGAAGCCGTGACGCACGGTCTCGATGGTGGCGATAGAGGGAGAGTGGATGGGGAAAACCTTCTCCACGCCCACGCCGTAGGAGATACGGCGGACGGTGATGGTCTCCTCGATGCCGCCATGCTTCTTGGCGATCACGATGCCCTCGAAGACCTGGATACGCTCACGGGAGCCCTCCTTGACCTTCACGTGGACGCGGACGGTGTCGCCCACTTCCACCTGCGGCACTTCGGTGCGCAGCTGCTTTTCATTCAATGCCTTGATGAGATCCATGGATATTTCCTCCTGATATTATAGGCGTTCATGCCGTCATATTCTCTGGCGCAGATCGATTTCCGGCGCCGGCGACAGAGGACCACCCTTTTTTCATGCCGTAATAAAATACCATAACTGCGCGAAAAATGCAAGCATTATTTTGCATTTTCCCGGACTTTTTCCCGCTTTTTTACCGGAAATCCCGCTCCTCATCGTCCAAAACGGCCCGGCGCCGCACCCGGATGAAGTCCGGCGTCAGCTCCGGCAGATACGTTTCGACAGCCTTGCCCAAAAGCTGGGGGTTCAGTCCCGGGTTCTGGGCCTGGACGGTCACGTCGGCCCGGATCACGCCCTCCCCCGACCCCAGGTCAATCCTTCGGATCATGGGGGCGATGTCCACGTCGGCCAGGTCCTTGCGCTTGGTGCGCTTCTGGATCACCAGTGCCGGCCGGGCAAACAGCTCCCGCAACCGGTCCACGGCCCCGTCCGGCACGCCGCCGTCATATTCCAGCTCCAGATCGGCCCGGAGATAGACCAGCTCCCGGATGGGCCGCACCGCCGGATAGCACTCCAGCACCCGCAGACCGATGGGCATACCGGTGTTCAGCCGCTCCGCGATGCCCGAGCCGTCGGCGTCCTGGGTGACCTCAAAGTCCAGCAGCTCGCAGTCGCTGGACTGGCCCACCGGCAGCGGCAGCACGATGGACATGATGGGATGGGGGTGGTAGCCCTGGGTGTGGCGGATCTCCAGCTCCGTCCGGGGGAAGGAGCGCTGGAAGGTCCGCATCAGATCCAGGTGGGAGATGTAGGAGGCCTGGGCCTCCTTGACGAACAGCAATCGCAGCTTAGACATCGCACTTACCCCCTACCAGCAGATTGGCCCCGCAGCCGTTGCAGTGGGTGCGGCAGTCGGGCGTGGTAAGTGCGGCCTGGGACCGCTCATACTCCCGCCAGAGATAGGCCTCCGTCACGCCGCTGGAGATCATGCTCCAAGGCATGATCTCGTCCTTCGCCCTTCGGCGGTTGGCGTAAAAGGCCGGGTCCACACCGCATTCGGCGAAGGCCTCCTGCCAGCGGTCGAAGGAGAAATACTCCTCCCAGGCGTCAAGTGTTGCCCCTTTACGCCACACGGCTTCCAATACCTTGCAGAGCTTCCGGTCGCCCCGGGCCAGCACCGCCTCGATGACGCTGGTGGCGCTGTCGTGCCAGTTGTAGGTGACGGTCTTGGTGTTGATGGCCTCTCGCAGCAGCTTCACCCGGCGCTCGTACTCCTCCCGGGTGATCTGGGGCTCCCATTGGAAGGCGGTGTGGGGCTTGGGCACGAACCAGGAGGTGGACACGGTGATCCGCACGCCCCGGTTCTTGTTGGGGGCGGCCTGGCGCCACTCGTGCATGACCCGCCCGGCGATATCGGCGATGCCCAACACGTCCTCGTCGGTCTCCGTGGGCAGACCCAGCATGAAATAGAGCTTCACGGCGTTGTAGCCGCCGGCAAAGGCGGTGTGGCAGGACCGCAGCAGCTCGTCCAGCGTCACGTTCTTGTTGATCACGTCCCGCAGACGCTGGGTACCCGCCTCCGGGGCGAAGGTCAAGCCCGTCTTCCGGCCCCGGGCCAGGCGCTGCATCAGGTTCATGGAGAAGTTGTCCGCCCGCAGGCTGGGCAGGGACAGATTCACATGCCGCTGGGTGCAGAACTCCTCCAGCTCGTCGCAGAGCTCCGTCAGCGGCGGATAGTCGCTGGTGCTGAGGGAGGACAGCGTGACCTCCTGGTAGCCGGAGTCGTTGCAGGCCTCCACCCCGTATTGGGCGCAGAGATCCCAGCTGCGGTTTCGCACCGGGCGGTACACGTATCCCGCCTGGCAGAAGCGGCAGCCGCGGATGCAGCCCCGGAACAGCTCCAGCATGATCCGGTCTTGGACGATCTCCGTGGAGGGCACGATGGTCTTCACCGGGAAATAGGACTTGTCCATGTCCCGGATAATCCGCTTGGTCACCACCCGTGGCGCGCCGTCCCGGGGAGTGATCTCCCGGACGGTGCCGTCGTCGTTGTAAGTCACCTCATAGAGGGAGGGCACGTAGACCCCCGGCAGCCGGGCGGCCCGGCGGAGGAGCTCGCCCTTGCTCCACCCCTCCCGGCGGGCCTGCCGGTGGAGCTCCACCAGCTCCACGGTGATCTCCTCCCCCTCGCCCAGAGACACCAGGTCGATAAAATCGGCGATGGGCTCGGCGTTATACATGGCGGTGCCGCCGGCGATCACCAGGGGCGTCAGCTCCGTCCGTTCGGCGCTGCGGATGGGGATGCCCGCCAGATCCAGCATGTTGAGAATAGACGGAAAGGCCATCTCATAGCCCACGGAAAAGGCCACGATGTCAAAATCCGTGATGGGATCGCCGGACTCCAGAGCGAAGAGGGGCATGCCCGCCCGCCGCATCTCCTGCTCCATGTCGCCCCAGGGGGCGAACACCCGCTCGCACCAGACGCCGTCCATATTGTTCATGACGCCGTACAGGATCCGCATGCCCAGGTTGGACATGCCGATCTCATAGGTGTCCGGGAAGCAGAAGGCGATGCGGGTGTCCACTTCGCCCCTGTCCTTCATCACCGCGTTATATTCTCCGCCCACGTAGCGCGCCGGCTTCTGCACCCGGGGCAGGATGCGTTCCAATCTCTTATCCACGTCGGATTCTCCTGTCGTATCAGACTGTGTAACAATTTATTTTACCCTGCGGCACTTGATTTGACAAGTCCTATTTCCCGCAGGTTGGCCCACAGCACTCCCATCGCCCCCAGCAGCAGGAAGGGACTCCCTCCTGCCCGGCAGGTCAGCGCCACGCCGCACAGCACCAGTGCCGCGGACACGGCCAGGCCCGCCATCGCCGTGATCCGGTCCGCCGTAAAGGGCTCCGTGAGCCAGGCCACCGCCAGCCACAGCAGCCGCCCTCCGTCCAGGGGCGGCGAGGGGAGCAGGTTGAACGCCCCTAACACCAGATTGGCGCCGGCAAAGAGATAGGCTCCGCTCCACACCCGTCCCAGGGCGGCAAGGGCCACCGCCAGCAGCAGGTTCACCGCCGGGCCGGCCAGGACGATCCCCATCTCCGCCCCATAGGACAGCCGCGCCGTGGAGCCCACGTCCATCTCCGCCCCGAAGGCGGTGAGCCGCAGCCGCTCCACCCGACCGCCCCAGCGGCGCAGTACAATCCAGTGCCCGCACTCGTGGAGGGCCGCCGCCAGCAGCACCGCCGTCAGCACCGGGGGCGAGGACAGCAGCACGAACACCGCCAGCAGCGCCGGCAGGGCCGGCGACACGGAGATTGCCGGCCCCTTACCGCCCCACATAGTAGATGGGATTCAGATAGACAGTGTCCCGCTGCAGTTCAAAGTGGAGATGGGGACCGGTGGCATTGCCCGTCTCCCCCACCTCGGCGATGGGATCTCCCCGGGACACCTGCTGCCCGGAGGAGGCGGTGACGCGGCTGCAATGGGCGTAAAGGGTGGTCATGCCGCCGTCGTGGGCCACCGTCACGTACTTGCCCAGCTCCGAGCTCTCCCCCACCACCGCCACCGTCCCGTCGGCGAAGGCCCGGATCACTGTGCCGCTGTCCGCGGCGATATCCAGGCCGTAGTGGAACGCCGTACCGCCCTGCTCCGGATCGGTACGGTAGCCAAAGCGGTCCGTGACGGCGCCGTCCACGGGATCGTCGAAGGCAAAGCCCAGCACCTGCTGCTCCAGGCACACGTTCTCCGGTGTATTCTTCGCCGTATAGACGAGGCCGTCGATCGTTCCCGCCCCCGTACCGCCCTCCGTCACGTCGTCCCGGACGCCGAACACCGCCGTATAGGCGTCGTTGAGGGCCTCTCCCACGGTGCCGTCCGGAGAGACGGCCCTCCCCACGGCGGAGAAGGCCGCCACGAAATCCGTGTCCTCCCCCAGAAGGGTCAGGAGCCGCTGGCGGTACTGCTCCGCGGCACCGGGCGCCGCCAGCTTGACAATCACCACCGCCAGCAGGAGCACCGCGCTGACAGCCATCTGCCGCAGGCGGCGTCGCTCACCGGGCCGTGGCGGCTCCTCCCGTTTGCCCCGGCGGATGGACATGCTCCCCTGCGTCCGTGACCTTGCACCGTTGCTTCGCTGTCTCTGCCGTTCCGCTGCCAAAGGGCCCGCCTCCCCTCACCAAATTCGTGAAAGCGTATGACGCCGCGGCGCATTTTAGAACGCCCATCCCCGTGGGCATGCCGGGAAGTCCGACTATCCCACGATGCAGCAAGTCGGTTGCTAAATCCAAATAATTACTAAAGGGGTAAAGCAGTTATGCTTTACCCCTTTGGCTTGTGTGATTGCGGTAGTTTGTGGAGTGGGAGGACTTTCTTCTCGCTGCGCAAACATGCCACCGGCATGTCGTTCCCAAGGCCGTCTGCGCTGACGCTTGGCGCCCTTGGAGCTCGTTTCCAGTCCCCCATTCCACAAGAAAAGGACACCCAGCGGGTGTCCTTTTCTTGTGTGAAAGGGCGCGTAAAAGGACACCAGAACATAGAAAGAACGCCTAAAAGTACACCTTTCATGGAAGCAACTTCAAATACAAAACAACTTCTTGATCTCGTTGATTCCGATAAACATATCCGTCGCTTTCAAATCCGAGCTTTTCGTGCAACCGAATGCTTGCTGTGTTATCCTTGCGTACTTGATCGAATATGATCCGATAGTGCTTTTCCGCTGCATATTGCAGCAACATTGAAACAGCTTCTGAAGCCGATCCTTTACAACGCTCTTCCGCAATCACCTCTGCGCCTGCGGATGCAACGATTTTGCTGTGTTCATACAGGGACACATACCCGACAATCTTCTGATCGGAAATGATGGCGAACATTTCAAAAACACGGCCACGGCAGACACAGGTGCTCCATTCATCGATCATTTCTAAAATGCCACTTAGTGGCAGATCCGGGTAAAGGATCTTTTGTAAGGCTTCCGCGTCTTCATGGACAAATTTACGAATTGAAATCATATCTGTCTCCCAAATTTATTATCTGCCAATGAAAGTATACCAGTTCCTTCTGGTCATTACAAGAAGAAACCTCTCTTGCCATGGTAGACAAAAGAGGTTTCTTTGTTGGTCGGAGTGAAATTATAGGACTTACAAAAATCCTGTGATTTCAAGGGTTTGCAGGCCAGCAGCAAGAGGTTTTTATCCTGAAAACTATTTTCCAACCGAGATACCCTGTGTCAAATGTAGATTAACATGGATTATCTGTCTTTTCAAGGGGCAACATCAAAATAGAGAGCATTACGCCGCCCATGAGGACAACGGGCGGCGTTTTCATATATCAAACAGCGAAAGGAGGCGTTTCCGTACTTGCCAGCCGTGAGGCTGGCTTTTTTCATGCCACGACGAAGGAGGTCAGTAAATGGCAGACGAAAAGAAAATCATCGGCCCCGGGGCGATAAAGCCCGCCGAGGCACCGGCCCAGGGGCAGCCCGATCCGGTCAAGGCCGCGCCGCCTGAACAGACGGCCCCGCCCGCGCCCGGAAATGTCGTAGATTTTGCCGCTGCCCGTGAGGAGGCCGTAAAGGACAAGGCCGCCGCACAGAAAGCAGCGCCGCAGAAAGCCCCGGCAGATAAATCCGACGGTGCGGGCAAGCCCCGCGGGAGCCGCCCGGCAAAGGCTGACAAGGCGGCCCCCGGCGAGGCTGCCGCCCCGAAGCGGGACAAAAAGTCCCAAAGTAGACCGGCTGCAAAAAAGGCCCCTGTCAAGGATGAGGCCGCTCCCGCCCAGCCGGAACAGCCGCCCGAGCCCCGTGACGCCTCTCGCGGCGAAAAGGAAGAGGTCGTGTATCTCAACCTCTCCGAACTGCACCCGTTCAAAAACCATCCCTTCGGCGTCCGGGACGACGCGGAAATGCAGGGATTGGTGGAGTCGGTCAAGGCCAGCGGCGTCAATCAGCCCGCGCTGGTGCGTCCCCGGGAGGACGGCGGCTATGAGATCATCGCGGGCCACCGCCGCCTGCGGGCCAGCGAACTGGCGGGCTTTATGAA